>Ga0315336_1000193_pt1 | contig 243567 bp, 183 predicted proteins | sample ASW5metaG_FD_204512 | JGI IMG/M metagenome (GOLD analysis project Ga0315336, IMG submission 204512) | Ammonia-oxidizing marine archaeal communities from Monterey Bay, California, United States - ASW #5 | ecosystem: Environmental > Aquatic > Marine > Intertidal zone | place: USA: California... | reverse complement strand
TCTATGGAATCCGCCTCAAACTCAAACTGAAGTTTTTCTACATTCTCGTTCTGTCCAAAAACAATCGAAAACAGAAAGATCTGTAAAATAAAAAGTGTGTGTTTCATGATGTTAACATTCTCCTCTATAAAATCCTCAGTGGTGATGCCGGACAAATATACGTATAATCCCTATAAATTTGTTGATCTATTAGGAAAAATAATTTGATGATATTTATCGTAATCATATTTATTTTTCATTTGTTTACTTTCTTAATCGCGCTTTCAAAAAACGGGAATCGGGAATCTCCGTATCAAACTCAATTTCTTCTATAATCCACTCTGTTCCTTTACTGTTTCGTTTTAGTTCGTCCTTAAAAATGAATCGGGAAGGAAACCATCGCCCCTGTACTTTTTTGATGCCATCCATGGTGGATGTTTTTAAGATCTTGCCGCTTTTAGCATAGAGTTCCTCCTTAATGGGCAGCAAATATTCCTTGTCGATCCACGCCCTGCGCATGGGATAAGACAATCCTTTCACTTTTGCCGTCAACAACACAATCCAATAATATCGTCCATCTATTTCAACAGAGCTTTCTAATGTGGCTTCGTAGAGATCCATGAGGGGGCGATCTTCCATCATATCTTTGTAGGACATATCTGAACCCATGACCGATTGTCGGAGCATGTGTCCGGAAATTTGAATCACACGATCAGTTTGGGGAGAATAGGTCCAGAGTTTATCACCGTCCTTCAGCATTTTGGTGCCAGCCTCTCTTGGCGGTGACAAGTATTCGGTGAAGGCCAGATCGATGCCAACAACCCAGCTCCGGGATTCAATGGTTCGGCTTGCTCGCCGTCCGTGAACCACCATTTTGCTGGTCATAACCCGGCTTTTTGCGTTCAGGTTATTGTCCATGGCCTTGATAATATCCTGAACGGACATATCATTCGCTTGAGCAAAAAGAAATGTAAAAGATAGTAAAAAAATAAGAATCTTGATCATATTTCCAGTTCCTTAAACAATTGAGCCATTTCCCGTTTGTATATTGCCAGACCGGCCAACATGGTCCCCAGTACTGTCGCCAAAACGCCGGGGATGAATCCAATATAGTAAAGATCGGGTGTAACCTGAGCGTAGAAAATATTGGGCATAACCATGGAAGAATTTGAAAGCGCTTCCATTCCCTTTGTATAATCTATACCATTCTCTTGCACGTAATAGGTCAGCGCAAGCCCAATTCCAGTACCAACCACCGTTCCTGCGAGCCCTATTATCACCGCTTCAGAGATCATAGAGCGGTACACCTGCCCCTTGGATTCACCCATAGCCAATCGCAAACCCACTTCCCCATAGCGACGCAGACCATTCATAAGGCCCATATTCCAGAGAACAACCATAACAACCACCAGAAATATTCCACCCATAATTGCAATCATTGCGCCACTTACATCCACCATGGTGCCCATCTGATTTCCATCCCGCAGGGCGAGCATAAAGGGGCTGAAAATATCCAGACTGTCACTAATGGTATTATTATAATGAGTACGCAGTGCAACAGCCGTTTCATCATCATAATATAATGAGTGAGTAAAGCCGAAAATCGCTGAAGCAGCATTATCCATATCTAATGCAAGACGGGCACCAGACAAATCAACAAGCATCATTTGTTTGTCTGTTTGGCCTTTTCTCAAGTTGAATGTCCCTGACACGTTGAAATTGTACGTTGTAAAAGCATTATCCATAGTTGAGCCGATAAAAGTGACGGTCTCTCCTACTGCAAGATCCAGTTGATCCGCAAGCTTGGTGCTTATAAGTGCATCATCCCTGTTTTGGGGGATATGTCCTTCTACAAGGACCCTGTCCAACTCCCAGATTTCCGCTTGCCTGGAATCCTCTGAAAATAGATCAATCCCCAATGTAATGACCGGTCCCTGGGACTTCGTTTCCCCGTTCTCATCAGGAACGTCCAAAAGACCGGCAAAAGTTATTCGTGGTGTCCAGAAAAAATTGGGATAATCCCGGCCTAGTTCATCTACCAGTTGGTCCACCTCCAAAAGGGCAAGATCATTAGGTAAGAGTTGGTTCTCTTTATTGTAGGCCCGGGTGACAATTTTTTCATGGCCGGAGAAAACGACGGCAGTATCCAAAAATAAACTGTTCATCGTACCTCTCATAAAGCCTATTGCGAAAACAACCATGGTAACGGTGAGGGTAATAACCAAAACGGGGAACAGACTTCGGGAACGATCCCGGAGCAATCCTTTGGTCAAAAACTTGATCATGCCACTGCCTTGCCCCGTAAGGCATCAGTAGGTTTCATACGGGCAATTCGTCGTGAAGGCAAGTAGCTCACTATGAGTACAATGATAGATACCAAAATGGTGGTTGATACAACAAGTCCGATGGTATAAACCGGAATCAGACGTTTGGCTACAATCATACCCATTTCTGTGTAATCAATAGGCAGGGGAATCCCATACACACCAAAATACCAGAGCACAGGGCCGAAAAAAATCAATGTTGTCACAGCGGCAAGCACCGCATTGAGGCCTCCTTCCAGTGTAAAGAGTCCTACTACTCGGGGACGTGTCATCCCGATAGCCATGAGTGTCCCTATTTCTCTTCCCCGGCGAAAGATAGACAATACCTGAGCATTGAAGATGCCCATGGCGGCAAGAGCCAAGAGAATTATATACATAATCTGGGCTCCCGGTTTGTCCGCTGCGATGATGGCTTCCATGTCCTGCACCAGGTAGTTGATATCGCGAGGTATCCAGTCTCCTTTGTCTTGAACCGGCGGAAGTCCTTTTTCATAGGTCACATAAGTGGCCTCTCCTTCCATAGCCAGCATGGTTTGTGCTTTTTTAAGCGGTATCCAAATATGGCTCATATCCAGCTTGAAATTCTCCGTATCCATAATATGCACAACGATCCCTTCGTCGGCATCATAGGTGCGGTCAGTATCCAGCCAGCGAATGGTGAACGAATCCCCTACATTCAGCTTGGTATCGCTGGCCATTCCTTTCCCGATCAGTACTGGTATAGCAATATCATCATGTCCGGAAAGTGCGTCTGTTGGCATGTTAACAATATTCTGACCAGGGGGAATGCCCTTCATAATGGCCGGCATGATGCGACCGCCGGGATAGATGGAAGCCTGGCTTACCAAAACCGGGAACGCTTTTTTCTGATCCACTAGTGATTGTACATCTCCGGGCAAAGCAGAGTGGGCATCTTCAAAGGTCATGGGATCCAGCGGATCATATTTCGGGTGCCAGTAGGCGCCACCGGCAATCTCCGTATCCATGGTAACCTGTTTGGCGTGTTCCAGCATACCATCATACATGGCCGACATGAACAGGATCAAGAAAAATGAAAAAGCGGTCACAAGAACATTCAGAAAAGTGCGCAGCCTGGCGCCCAGGAGATTTTTAATGGCAATCTTAAAAAGCAACTCTAAGCCCCTGCCTTTGGATTGCTAATGTTTTCATCATGGGTTATTTGTCCATCATCTAGGTGAATGATCCGCCTAAGGTAAGCCATGATTTTTTCATCGTGAGTTGCAAAGATGAAAGATGTTTCCAATTCTTTGTTTAGTCGAACCATTATTTTCATAATCTGATGAGAATTTTCTGCATCCAAATTTGCAGTAGGTTCATCGGCTAAAATTAACGCTGGTTCGTGAACGATGGCACGGGCGATGGCCGTCCGTTGGCATTCACCACCGCTTAACATATTTGGTCGGGAATCTATTTTATCTGTTAAGCCAACTGATTTGACAGCCTGCTCTACCATGGATTTTCGTTCATCTTTATCGATCTTATTTAAAAGCAGTGGAAGCTCCACATTTTCAAAAACAGAATAAACTGGAAGTAAATTGTAACTCTGGAAAATGAATCCCATTTTTGTTTTTCTTAAATGAGCTCGTTCTTTGTGAGATGAAGAGCCCAGTTCTATTCCAAGAACGTTTACATTTCCTTCTGTAGGTGAATCGAGCCCTCCAATTATATTTAAAAGCGTTGTTTTCCCCGAACCGGATGGACCAACTAATCCCATAAATTCGGCTTTTTCCAATTCGACATTTATATCGCTCAATGCGGTAAAAGAATCACCACCAACGGGAAATTGTTTTAAAAGATTTTTTATTTCGACTACATTTTTATTTGACATGTTTTTCCTTTATTTCGCCACAAAGACACGATAAAATAATAATTAAATCTTTGTGTCTTCGAGTCTTTTTGGCCATAAATTTTTCTAATGATTGTAAATAAACATGAATTGAATTCCGGTTCCAAATCCCGCAACTGATTTTGGGAAGGCTTCTACAGGAAAATTATATTCCTTCCGTTTGGGGCTTTGAGATAATAGCAAATTTAAGCTGAATTTGTCATAGGTGGCGCTCCATCGGAAATAGGAATAAACTCGGTCTTCCTGCCAATCAAATTGAGAAATAAACATGGTAGAATGAACCATTCCCAAGGGAAGCATCGCCATGAAAGCCGTAAAATTTTGGTCGTCTGCATTTCTATTTTTGATGAACATGGACTCTGTCACAATCAAAAGTCCGTTAGCGATGGGCAAGGTATAATCTGCACCAATGGTTGTCATTTTAAGATCTGAATGCTCCGAAATAATAACGGCACTTTCCATCCAAGAACCAATAAAACCGTCATGTCGAATATCCAACGCAAACCGTTGTTGGGGTTCAGGCATCATGATCCCCAATTGACCAATTTTCTGTGGAGTTTTAGACGGATCAACGTGAAAGGTAAATCCGAATTCTCCGTAAGATGATGATAGTTCAGCCCGTCCGCCAAAGGATAAAGTGTCTTGCGCATTTTGAATAGCCCATGACCAAATCGAAACAGAGTTGGACGGAAACCATTTGAGCCGGAATGCGTCCACACCGTCAGTTTGTCCCGTGGGGTCAGTTAAGTCAAATGTATCAAACCAGGAAAGGGTTCGTAAAATTTGTGCTGGTCCGAAAATGATTTTTTGTAAACCAATACGTACTTCCACTTTTTCGGATGAATAACGAATCCAAAGACGATGGTTCTTTTCATGATTTGAAACAAGTGAATCCCCGGAAAAGGATCGGTCTAACCGATATGCCCATTCAAAATCAAAAAAGGTGAAATCCGATAAATCTCGTGATAAAGAAAATGTTGGGATGTAGCCCATAGACGATTCAAAGGCAGATTGCCCGGACGGGCCATCGTTACCCGTAAGTCCGCTTGCCCAGAATTGACCCTTGGTTGAAAATGATTGTGCTTTGGCTATCGGATAAGAAAAGAATGAAATAATAAATACAATTTTTAGGAAACCGTTCATTTAGTCTTTATTTACATTTTTTTTAATGGTTTGACCAACTAAATAGCCGAGTATAAAATACCGTAATAAATACGACAGCCCACTCCAGAGTAAGGGAAGGCTCCTTATTTGAGAAAATATCCAGAAGTGCCAATATAGATAACACATTGAGAAAAGAAAGGATTATCTTATGAATAAGCATGGTTTAATATATACTCTTAGTCGTTTAGGGTTCTCATCCTATTGATTAATGACATCCAATTCCTTGCGCATCATCAAACCTATTGCATGGTCTGGGTTTAAAACTAGGCCCTGGTTCAAAATTTTTGTCGCACTCTTGAATTTCCCCAAACGAATTTTTGTCGCCGCCAAAAAAATGTATGCATCGGTTATGGATGGATCCAATTCAATTGTTCTCATCAAGTGGCGTTCCGCACGAATATTAATATTTTCTTTAAAGAAAATATTCCCAATTCCGAAATGACCTTCCGCATAATGACTATTGATTTCAAGTGCCTTAATAAAGGCTTCAATTGCTAACGCATTCTGGCCTGCCAAGGATTGGGCCCTGCCCAACCCAGCCCATCCCTGCCAGTCTAATGAATTGCTATTAACTATTTCACCAAAGGTGTTGATTGATTGATTGATATTACCCATTTTTAAATATGCTTCTCCTAACCCTTTGCGTGCTCTTGCATTTTTGGGCCATATTTTTATTGATTTCTTGTAAAGGATCATTCCCTGTTCCATTTTACCGACTTTGATTAAATCTTCTGCCTTGTATGCCAATGCCAAGCTCCAGCGCGTCCTGACCTTTGATTGATCCTTACCAGATAGAGATAATATGTGAATGATAAATTTTTCGATTTCCGGCTCATCGCCTTTAACATCATCAAGAAAGGCCAATGATAATGCTCGAATATCTACATCCTTATTTTTGGCTAAATCCTTTAATCTATTCACTACCTTTTCCGAAATAAAATTTGCTCCTTCAGACATAAATGCCGCTGAGATACCAGCGAAAGCCTGTGGTGCCGGGTCGTTATTTGATCCAAATAAATTTAGAAAACTTTCATTTGTATATTCGCCTTTTTGAAATGAAAACAATGCCGATTCTAAGGGGTGATGCGGTTTCAACTCTCCATACCATTGCGTAACGTAATCGTTTAAGGATTCTATGTTCATATTATCATGACATTGTTGACAGGCATTTTTTATCCCAAGTTTCTGGTCAAGTTTGGGTCTGGGAATCGAAATTGTATGATCTGCTCTTGCAAACATTAATTGATCTCCAACTGCTTTATGCTGTTGAAATGGCATATGACACGCGGTACATCGACTTCCTTCGGATTCGGATTCGTGAAAGGTGTGAAGAGAGGGGTTTTCCTTTTTTGCCATATGACAAGAAACACATTGCCCATTGTCAAACCGCCCTTTTAGTGCATTTCGATTTATATCCTGATAGCTATTTGAATGTGGATTGTGACAATCAATACACGTCATGGATCCGTTTTGATAGCAATCGCTAAAAATGTGATTTTGTTGATATCCAAATGCCCTCACCCTTCCATCAGGATAATAGGGGTTCTCACCTAGCATCGAAAATTTTACACTAAAATAATCATCAAAATCCATACCAGGTAAGTATCCCGGGCGAATCATATCTTTTAATGCGTGGCATTGTGCACATGCTTTGATCGATTCCTCTTTTGAAAGCGTTTTTAATGATTGAATGCCCGTATATCCTTTTACAATACTTTTGTCAAATTGCATTAAAGTTACATGCTCTTTCCCTGGACCATGACAAGATTCACAATTTATTGATAAGTTTGTAAATGATGATTTATATTGGCCTAGACTGCGATCAAATGCTGTGATAATTTGGCTCCCATGACATTGCTGACAATTTTGTTTTTCTGGAACACTGCCCATCATTCGATTGGGGGGCCATTCGGTCAACATTCTCATCGATAGTGATTTTGATGCGGGAACCCAACCCGATAAATCATTTGTTTCAAAAAACCATGTTTTCTTTTCCGGATGATAATCAAAGGGAAGCAAGCGCATTGAACCATCAGGGAAAACACTAAAAAAAGCCTGTGTTCCTCCGCCATATAAATGGCCACCCCCCACCACACTGCTTACTTTATATTTCACTTCCGGAAATCCCTTTTCTTGCGCGCGAAAATAATAATGACCATCTTGTTGAAATGGGATAAACCAACCATCTTTAAGTTCAATTTTTTTGCCATCAAAGGGTGCTTTTATATTTGAACTAAATGGCACACCGCCGGCACGGCCATGGGTTGAGCTTTTCCATAGCTCAAATTGATCGGGATGGCAAGATTCACAGCTGTCTGAGCCAATGAAATCCTGGAGCTGACTTAAAGCAATGTTAAAGAAAAAAACTGAAAATATCAGACTTTTAATAAATAGTGCCATTTAAATAAAATTAATTTTTTGCCCAATCCGGCTGCTCACAATTACAAAATTTCCTGATTGTTTGTACATAATCAACTATTTCCTTGGGGCTCATTTTTTCTCCCCACCCAGGCATAAAATGACTTTTATTCATTATACGCCCTCCCACATGAATGGTATCATAAAGGGTGTCGTCTGCCCGCTGTTCCATCAACGTTGCATTGGTAAAATCCCCTGGTTTCACGGTCAGGTTTGGTTCATTAAATCCTTTTCCATTTCCATTCAATCCATGACAAGGAGCACAATTTTTTTCATAACTATTGGCGGCAGAATAAGGCTGGTGTTGAATCAAATTGAGGTATGCTGTTTTTTGATCCGATTGTTTATAGGCTAAATAGGATAAAATTAACGGGAGGATGTTTGGATCTATCACTGTTTTGGGCATCATACTTTCTGGCATAACCATATGAGGCATCTTTACTGCCATTTTGATAAAACCGTCCGTTAGTCGATTCCCCACATTAGATAAATCCGGTCCAATTTTACCTCCTTTTCCATCTATCTGGTGACACCCCAAACATGGAAGAAAGTCGTTCAGCAATTTATCTACTTTTTGAGATTGGAATTTAGAAATCGGGGACAACTTTGTCTTGAGCTCTGCCGTTCCCAACCAGTTGGATAATGCTAACACTTCAGAATCAGATAAATGAAAATCCGGCATACGGCTCCCAGATCCGGGGAAAAACCCAAAAGGGCGAATAGCCGACGGTTTTTCCAGGTAATTGTTGATCCACCCTTTTTGAGTTCGCATACGCTGGGCAGACAAGTTTGGGCCATTATGGTCCTCAAACCAGCTGTCTTCATCCTGCATTCCATGGCAAGCGTTGCAATTTTGGGAGTGAAAAATATTCTTCCCCATCTCAGCAGTTACATTGGGATACGCTTTTTGTGCCTTCCCAAATTCCAGTTCCAATGCCTGCCGTTTGTCCGAACTTGTCCTACTTAAATAAGATACAATTGTTTTAAGATCTTTCGCTGTTTGTTGATTCTGATCGTGAATTTTTTTAAAATCAAAAAAATTGGGCATGGCTGATCCCTTGGGTAAATAAGGGCCGGGGTTTTGTATAAAGTTTGACATCCATTCAGCATTCAGGCGAAAACCTGCTTGTGTCAAATCTGTTGATTTAGATTCTCCAATATCATTTAACTGATGACACTTAGTGCATTGATAAGTGTTGTGGAGAAGTTCAAATCCATTATTATCTCGATTAAAATTTATTTCAGAAATCTGAACCGATTTCGGCAGGGTGCTTTGCTTGATTAAATACAGAGTCAATGCCATTGCTTCATTATCTGAAAATCCAAAATCAGGCATCCGTGATTTTCCGATATTGTGTCGAACTGAATAAGGTGATTTTAAATAATCAAAAAGGAAGGCTGCATTGTATTTTGACCCTGCATAACTGAGATCCGGGGCATGGGTTTTAATCACTTCTGATTGAGTCACACCACTATGGCAGTTCCCGCATCCAAGTTCATTTGCCAAAGCATTTTCAGGCATCTCTCCTTGGGGAAAACAGAAGGATAAAAATATTATTAGGGGGATTTTATGGGTGAGTTTACCAACCAAATTGTAAATCCAAAGCCGGTAAGAGATGTGCTTGAGACCCAAAGGGATATTCACCTGCAATAAGTTTATATCCCACCAGAAGTCTAAATTTTTTACTTTTTGACCACACCAGTAATCCTTTTTGCTCAAAGGCAAACCGCCCTCGGCCTCCAGGCATCAAAAACATATCATAATCTATAACATATGACCAGCGTTCTTTAACTTGACGAAAATACTCACCACCAATTTTGATCAGAATTCCATTATAATACACGGACAGCCGCGGATAAATAATGGGTAAATCAACAGTCGCTCTTTGAGCCAATTCTTTTCCATTTAATCCAATCCCCAGTCCACCATTTATGGATAGTCGCCCATCGGAAGGAGCGCCTGTGGTACCCATCAATTCTCCGTATACTGAAATCATTTGAGGAATGGTGAATTCAGGTGAAATTAATGCAAACTTATCCGGTTCACCTAATTTCATTCCCAGAGGACTTTGGATCCATCGCATGGCCATGGTTGGATAGGCTACTTGTATTCTATAAGCCATCTTCCATTTATGAAATTGGGATAGATTTGTTTTATATGCCACACTAGGAAGCAATATAAATTTATTCACACTGATCTCAGATCCGTTTGTTAAGCCCATTCGAAAGGGTGAGAATATTCCTATTTCACGCCGTCCGGGAGATAATAAACCAGCAGACTCATCCTCCCATTGAGGACCAGCCAATCCTAACGAAATGAATAATATTGTCTGGATAATTTTTTTCATGGTATCACCCAGGTGGCGCTAACTGGAATATGGTCGGATAGCTCTGTCGCTTCCTGATGAGTAGTGCCATTAATCCACGTTGTATTGGTCCATAAATAATCCAGTTTTCGATCTAATTGCAGGTTATCGTCCGGACTGTGAGTAAAATGATCCGTTTCATAAGCACCATACACGTCTAAAGAAATAGCCGGGGTATAGCTTTTAAACAATGATGACAACCATGTGATTTCCGGGGCAAAATAACTCCCTTCCTTGTGGGTGTCACCTTTGTCGTTTCCGTATTCATGAAACGATTCCCCTTTACATTGATCGTCAAGACAGTAGTCCAATTTGGAAGCATTGGGCGGGATTTCATTTAAATCCCCGCCCGCAATAAAATAGCCTCCTTCCGCTGAGATCCCATCCAAAATTGCCTTAAAAGCATCGATATGCTTTTGCTTAGTATCATCGGTTGCAAATGCAGTCAGGTGGGTATTCACCGCATAAAAAGGTTTCCCAGGCATAGCCACTTTCGCCTTTATTGCATTGCGACGGAGATAGAAATACTTCGTCAGCGCATCTTGATCGCCCCGTAACGGAAGCTGGTATCGTTCTGCATTTTCCAGTTTCCATTTTGATAAAATTAGATTCCCCGTATTCACCCGCCCCAGTCCGTCAGCTAAAATAACTTGAGATTCCCACATGGAAGCGTAGGCACCATAATTAAAATCAGTATGATCTAAAAGCCACTGGGCTTGATCGATATAACTCGTTTTTTTTGATTGAACATCAACCTCCTGGAGAAGGAGAATGTCAGGGTCCTCCTGCTTAATTTTTTCAGCCAACCCTTCCAATCCTTCGAGCACTTCACTTCCTTTCAGCACCACCCGGTCTCCGCAACCATCTCCGAAAAAGCGCAATCTTGCCACGCCAAATCGAATATTCCATGTCATTACTTTAACCGTATTTTGAGCACCCACATCAACAATGGTCTTAGCGCGGTACATCACCGCGCCCTCTATATCGTCAAATTTGTTAACGATCGGTTCGCATGAGGAGAAAATGATCCCAAAAATGAGAATAAGTTTAAATGGGGTTGGTTGTTTAAACATTGGAGATATTAATTCTACAATTTATTTTTCCCTAAGAAAATATATCAACACCGCTCTATCCCCGTAGCAAAAAGAACAACTTTTTCATTCAAACCAATCCAACCTCTATTTTTTAATGAATGATACGCTGACCATACCACGCCCGCCTCAGGGCTGGCATGAATGTTGCTCATTTTTTTGAAATCTTCTGTGGCTTTCTCTAAATCAGATTCTTTGGCTGAAACTGCAATTCCGTTGCATTCAGATAATACATGAAGCATCCAATTGCCTCCCAATGGTCCAGGAACGTTTAACCCCAAAGCAATCGTGTTGCTTTTGTCCCAAAATTCTGTCGATTTTTCCATCCCTTGAAATGCTTTCACTACCGGGGGACAGCCATCGGATTGCGCTGCAACCATTCTAGGTAATGGCCCTGAAATCCATCCCAGCCCCTTCATTTCCTGGAATGCTTTCCACATTCCGATTAAGCCCGTTCCACCACCGGTGGGGTATATAATGACATCTGGCAATTCCCAATTCATTTGCTCCGCAATTTCATAGCCCAGGGTTTTCTTCCCTTCCACCCTGAATGGCTCTTTTAAGGTGGATATATCAAACCAATTTTCTTCTTTTGATTCCAGCATTTTGTGGGCAGCGTGAGATATAGTCTGACCTTCCAAAATAATATTTGCCCCATATTGATTGGTGGCCTTTGTAAACGAATCGGGGATGGTTTCGGGCAGAAAAACATGACAATCAATGCTGGCTTTTTGGCAATAAGCCGCTGCGGATACGCCTGCATTCCCTGCGGATGGCAGACAAATAGATTCAACCCCTTGGGCCTTCGCCATGGTAACAGCCATTGCCATGCCACGATCTTTAAATGAGCCGGTGGGATTTACTGTTTCATCCTTGATGAAAATATGGTCTGCCATGGGAATTAAGGGAGACCAACCTTCACCTAAACTGACAATATCTTCTTTTTCCACATTGGGCAACACTCTTTTATATCGCCACAGGGAATGATCGTCGGTTTTTACATCAATATCTTCTTCGATGCCTTCCCAATCATAATGAACAGACAGGGGTTTACCGCAGGGACAAAGTCCTAGGGGCTTGGTTGGGTTATCCAATCTCTTTTTACAGGCAGTACAAACGTAAATCAATCCTCGGGCCCCTTCTTCTTAATCTATATTACTAAATAAATTTTCTTTTTCCATTGCAAGATTTAGAATTATACCGACAAATTGCACTTTCAAAAATCACTAAAGTGTCACAATGATCCCTTCACAAAAACATTTATTCGATATTCCTGACGAAATTACTTACCTCAATTGTGCATACATATCACCCCAGTTACAATCTGTTAAGGAAGCGGGAATACATGGCGTTTCCGGTAAATCGTCTCCGTGGGAATTAATGCCACAGGATTTTTTTACGGAATCAGAACATTGCCGGTCCTTGTTTGCCAAAACCATTGGGGCAGATAAGGAGTGTGTGTCTTTTATCCCATCGGCCAGTTATGGCATTGCGGTGGCGGCGGAAAATCTGAATTTAAAATCTGGGGACGAAGTTGTGGTGCTCTCAGAACAGTTTCCTTCCAACTATTATATGTGGAAACATAAGGTTGACATAGTGGGCGCATCCATCCGTACCGTTCCCAAAACAAATGGTGATGTCACAGCGGCTGTGCTGGATACCATCACAGAAAAGACAGCCATTGCCGCTATTCCCAATTGCCATTGGGCAGATGGTACTCTTGTTGATATCCAAGCTGTGAGTAAACGCTGTAGCGACGTGGGTGCTGCCCTAGTACTTGATTTGTCCCAATCTGCCGGCGTGATGCCTGTTGATTTTAATTCAGTGAATCCTGACTTTGTCATTGCCGTAGGATATAAATGGTTATTAGGCCCCTATTCATTTGGTTACATGATTGTTAATAAAAAGCACCTTGATGGACAGCCATTAGAATATAATTGGATGGCTCGGGAAAACAGTGAAGACTTTTCTGATTTGGTCTTATATCGGGATTCATTTCAACCCGGTGCACGAAAGTTTGATGTGGGTGAACGAAGTAATTTTGTTCTTATGCCCATGGCTATTGCAGCGTTAAAACAAATTTCGGAATGGGGCATTAACAATATCGGGAATTCTCTTTCTCATTTCACAGATGAAATCGCCAGCAGAGCATTAGAATTGGGGTTGACTGTTCCAAATAAAAAAGAGCGGGCACCTCATATATTGGGAATACAATTCCAGAACGGTGTTCCCGATCGTTTGGCTAAAAACCTCCAGCGGGAAAATATTTATGTAAGCATTCGGGGAAATTCAATCCGCATTGCACCTTATCTATATAATACAAATAAAGATGTTGATCGGCTTTTTACCGTTATTAAACAATCATTATAAGGAGAGAAATCATGAGAAGGATTGGGTTTATATTAAGTTTTTTCATGTCATTGGTTCAAGCAGATGATTTAAAAGATGACATTTTATCTATGCATCAAAGGGCGGTGGTCCGAGATGGATTTCTTAAAGACCGCTTTGAAACCGTCCTGCCTGAAATCATGGCACGGAACAATATGGATATGTGGATCGTCATCGCCAGAGAATATAATGAAGACCCGGTTATTCGTACCATGCTCCCCGCCACATGGCTCAACGCTCGGCGGCGAACAATTTTAGTGATACACAATCCAGGGAATGGCCTCCCGCTAGAAACTTATGCTGTGGCTCGCTATGATGTAGGAGAGGTCTTTAAAAAAGCTTGGGATCCTGAATCCCAGCCGGATCAATACAAAGCACTGACTGATCTGATCAAAACCAAGGACCCAAAAAAGATTGGGCTGAATAAAAGTGAATTCTTTGCCCAGGCCGATGGCTTAACGGCAACGGAATATGAACTATTCAAAAAAGCATTACCGCGGAAATACCAAAAACGAATTGTAAGCGCAGAAAAAGTTGCTATTGGTTGGTTAGAAACGCGCAGTGCAAAAGAGATGGAAGTCTATCCTGATATCTGCCGCATTGCCCACGACATCATTAAAGAAGGATTTTCTGCTAAGGTAATAACGCCGGGAATCACTACTACCGATGATGTGGTTTGGTGGTATCGAGAACGTATCCGCAACCTGAATTTGGTTACATGGTTTCATCCAACTGTTGATATTCAGCGGGCCGATAAACAAAACTTTAATTTTCTGGAGGCATTTTCAAAAGATAAGGCCGATAATGTTATACGTCCTGGGGATTTGCTCCATGTTGATTTTGGTATTACCTACTTGGGATTAAATACAGACACACAACAGCATGCCTACGTGCTTATGCCCGGTGAAAACAGAATACCGAATTTTTTAGTTAAAGCCTTAGGGGTTGGAAACAGGTTGCAGGATATTCTCACGGACCAATTCAAAACGGGGCGGACAGGCAACGAGATGCTCCTGTCTGCCTTAAAGCAGGCCAAGGAAGAGGGAATCAAATCCCAGATCTATACCCACCCCATCGGGTATTACGGTCATGGCTCCGGGCCAACTATCGGCATGTGGGATAAACAGGAAGGCGTACCCGTAAATGGGGATTATCCCTTATTTCCAAATACAGCCTACTCCATTGAACTCAATGCAAAAGTTCACATTAAGGAATGGGATAAAGAGGTAGCCATCATGCTGGAAGAAGATGCTTTGTTTGATGGAAAAACATGTGATTACATCGATCCGAGACAAACCGAAATGATCATAATTGACTGGGAAACAGATAAATGAAAAATGTTTTAAAAGGGATCCTGGGGTTAGTAGCAGTTTTAACCGCCATTCTTCTGTTTAATGCATATAATCTTGGTGATACGCGCCCACTAGGAGGTCCTACCAAACTTATGAATATTAATATACAAAAAGCGGTTGATCGGCTTTCTGGTGGGATTAAAATCCCTACCATATCCCAAATGAATTCCGATAAAATTGACTATACACAATTTTTGGACTTTAACCGGTATGTCCGACGAGAATTCCCCAAAGTATTTAATACGCTCGAGTCATACACAATTAACAACCACAGCCTCATTTTAAAGTGGGGTGGGATTCAACCACTTAAGAAGCCTATCCTACTAATGGCTCATATGGATGTTGTCCCCATTGATGATCAATCATTGGATCAATGGACATTTCCCCCATTCTCTGGAACTGCCGATGAAGAGATCATTTGGGGACGTGGCACTATGGATTGCAAGGGCAACCTATTTGCGATTATGGAATCGGTGGACCAACTTATTGCAAATGGGCATCAGCCGGCCCAAACCATTTATATTGCCTTTGGGCACGATGAAGAAATCGGTGGAAATGAGGGTGCCAAAAAATCTGCGGAATATTTTCGTAAAAACGGAATCGACTTTGATTTTATACTGGATGAAGGAGGCGGTATAACTTCAGGGAAATCCTTTGGTATAGAAAAAGCGGTTGCCTTTGTGGCCGTGAGTGAAAAGGGATATATGACTTTAGAATTGGTAGCCAAAGGCACGGGAGGGCATTCATCCATGCCCGGAAAAGAAACCACAATTGGCATCTTGGCTAATGCCATTGCCAAGCTCCAGGCAACCCCCTTACCCGCAAGGCTCGAGGGCCCAACAAAACATATGTTTAAAGCCATAGGGGCTGAGATGAAACTTTTGCCTCGTATTATCATGGGAAACCAATGGTTATTCGAAGGATTAATTGAGCGAATATTTTCATCTTCTCCCGCCGGCAGTGCGGTGATTCGCACCACTACTGCGCCCACCATTATTTCCGGTGGTATAAAAGACAACGTGATCCCGGCCCAAGCAAAGGCCATGGTAAACTTCAGGATCATCCCCGGAGATACTCCGGAAAGCATTGTTGACATGGTTCGTGAAATTGTGGACGATCCCCGTGTAGAGGTAAAACACCCTGAGGGACAATTTGGTCGTGAACCGGCACCGGTATCGGACCCAACCGCGGATCAATTCAAATTTCTATCCCGGAATATTTATGAGGTATTCCCGTCAGCGGTGGTAGTCCCGGGCATCAGTCCCGGTGGCACGGATACGAAGCATTTCCTGGATCTTTCGCCCAATATATATCGGTTCTCAGGGATTGGAAGAACAGATGACTCTGATCTGAAACGGGTCCACGGAATTGATGAGCGAATTGGCATAAAGGCTTATGAAAAAGGGATCCAGTTTTATATCCACCTTATTGAATCTCTAGGACAAGATCAAAAACTATAAAGCTTCAAAAACACCTGTTTTTTTATTCTTCTTGACCTTGTCATAATCAAAGCATCGACCGTTCATAGCGATGTAAACCCCATGGGGCAAACTCTGAACGAATCCCAGTGCGCTCCCTAAATTAAATAAACCATCAGACGTTCCAAATTTAAATGGAATCATGGCGCCGGTAAGGACGATTGTTTTTTCTAAATTCCCCGCGGCCAGAAGTTTTGCTGTATCGGTCATGGTGTCCGTACCATGTGTAATGATAATTTGATCTCCCTCAGTGCGAACACAGTTTTCTAAAATCAATTTTCGATCTGACTCCGTCATATCCAGGCTGTCTATCATCATTAATGTTCGAATACTTACATCAAGTTTTGATCGACCAAGATCCAAGATTTCCCGCATGTGGGTGTCTTTAAAGTATAACTTGCCCGTGATTTCATTGTACTCTTTGTCAAAGGTGCCACCGGTGATAAAAATGCTAACGGCCATTATTTACTATCTGTCATTACGATTCCCCTTTACTGGGAGAAGTAATTCCATTAAAGGATTCCCAACACATTTTCCGGAGGACGACCAATAGCTGCCTTGGCGCCTTTTACCACAATAGGTCGTTCCATTATTTTCGGAAATTGGTTCATAGCCTTAAACATTTTTTCATCATTATCTAAAATATCGGTAATACCATTTTCTTTAAAATCTGCTTCGCCTTTTCGCACAAATTCTGAAGGCCGCTTGCCCAACTTTTGAGCCAGAGATTGAAAATCCAACTCTGTGGGAACAGACTTCAAATATTCTATAACTTTTGGTTCGATACCGTTGTCACGCAACAGTTGCAGGGTCTGCCTACTCTTGCCTCATCTGGGGTTGTGATAGATTGTAAATCCGTCCATTTGTCCTCAATCCTTTCTCGGTTAAGTATAATTTGTTAACCAAAGTTAAGATGCTAATACCTGTATGAGCAAAGTGTCAAATTGGCTCATTAGTATGGCAGGGAATGTCATATGGAACATACCCCCGTATCCAAGCCCTAAACCACAAGGTAAGATTATGCCTGTTGTTGATATTGGCGCACAAAATTTTTTTCCTATTTCCAAATACTTGTGTACTGAATGTTGTGGAAATAACCCCTTATATATAATGCCCACCTTAAAACGAACACAGAATTTTCAACCAAAAAAACTCAACATAGAACACCTTTTAGGGGGTGGTACTCTTTAAATAAAAGAGACACGCACATAGTTAGATTAATTTTTGTAAGTTCCTGTATGAAACGCCTCTGGGTCATATTATTTGTATTTATTAATCTTTGCTTTAGTTTGATTTAGAAATATATAATTCTAATTAATAATGATGAAAAAAATACTAATAGCTTTAATCTTTATTCCTATAACGTTTGGTCAGGACGGATTAACTATTAGTGGAAAGATTATAGATAAAGTTTCGGGTCAGGATTTATCCGGTGCTAATGTATTTGAAACAACTACTGAGGAAGGAACATCAACTAATGTTGAAGGTGAATATTTATTGCTTCTTCCGGAAGGGAATTACAAACTCAAAGTAAGTTATATTGGATATAATTCTATTGAGCGTGAAGTAGACCTAAATAAAAATATTACTATAGATTTTCAACTTGAACCTGATCCAATAGCAATGAGAAGTATTAATGTTTCAGGAATTGCACCTGATCACAATATTAAATCAACTGAGGTTAGTGTTGAAAGGCTAAGTATTCGTCAGGTTGAACAAATACCTGTAATTATGGGTGAAACGGATATAATGAAAACTATACAGCTTTTACCTGGGATTACTAGTATTGCTGAAGGACGTAGTGGCTATATTGTTAGAGGAAGTGGTATCGATCAAAATTTAATTTTGATGGATGGAATGCCAATCTATTATTCATCTCATATGCAAGGATTGTACTCTGTGTTTAATTCTGACGCAGTTAAAGGATTAACAGTTTATAAAGGTGGTGTGCCAGCTCGATTTGGAGGACGTGGTGCATCTGTATTAGATGTCAAAATGAGAGATGGAAATATAGAACAATTCCAAGGTAGCGTAAGTGCGGGCTTAATTACTTCAAAATTTTCTTTAGAGGCACCAATTATTAAGGAAAAATTTTCACTTTTCTTGTCTGGGAGATCAACACGACTTAGTGGCGGTAGTTTATATGATAGAATAAATGATGGTACTCAAACCGGTGGCCGTCTGAATAGTGATAAAGTGACTGATGGCGGAAAAAACAGCGGAGGAAAAGGAAAGAGTAGTGAGGGTGGTGATTTTCGATTCTTTGCACCTAATGAAAGTTGGTTTGATATCAATGGTAAGGCCATATATCATATTAATGAAAAACAAAACTTGAATTTGTCTTTCTATATTGGAAGAGATAGTGCATATACAGTGGGGTTTACTGAATGGGGCAACCGTGCAGCATTATTGCGTTGGGAAAATCGCTTTGCAAATAAATGGTTATCAAATACCTCATATATATATAGTAAATATTATACATCTAATATTTCAGGGATTTATTATTTTCATTCTGGGATAAAGACACAAAGTCTCAAGCAGGAATTTTCATTTTTTCCAGATTTAAATAATGAGATAAGATTTGGCTTTAGCTCAGAATATCAAGATTATAATCATGGCTCATTAGAAGATGCAACTCAGAATGATGGAGGAAAATTTATGCCTGGGATGCATGGCCTTGAAAGTGCGCTGTATTTAGAAAATGATCAAAAAATAAATGACAGAATTTCTTTATACTACGGAATTCGAAATTCATTTTATCATCAATTAGGTCCAGGAGATCGATTTACTTATGATGAAGTGTCCAATGAACCTATAAATGCAGAATTCTTTTCTGGAAAATCAGATGTGATTTCTTCTTATAGTAACTTAGAGCCTCGGTTATCGATGACCTATCTTTTGTCAGAACAGAACTCATTTAAACTATCCTATAATCGCAATGCACAATATTTAAGATTGATGTCTTTAGGTGCAGAAATTGAATGGTATGATATTTGGATGCCAACAACAAAGAATATTAAGCCTATGCTAACCGATCAATTTGCTATGGGATATTTTCGAAATTTTAATAATAATGAAATAAAAGTTTCTGCTGAAACATATTATAAAATATTGAATGGTGCTGCTGACTTCGAAGATGGTTTACATAATTATTTAGTTGATAACTTAGAGGCATATGTTGCAACAGGTAAAGGTTTGGCATATGGTTTTGAAGCATCTATTGAAAAACCAAATGGAAGATTAAGTGGTCGTGTTAGTTATAACTATGGTAAGAGTGATTATAAAATCGATGTAATAAATAAAGGACGATGGTATCCATATCGATTTGATAAAACACATAGCCTTACGATGCTTTCTAATCTCCAAATCACAAAAAACTTTTCCGTTTCAAGTACCTTTATATACTCAACAGGTCGACCATTAACTCTTCCAGAGGGATATTATTATATAAGTGATATACCCTTCCCTTACTGGGAAGGAAGAAATAAGTATCGCTTACCAGATTATCACCGTCTTGATTTAGGAATTAAATATTCACCAATCTTATTGAGAAAATGGACAGGTGGTATTAAAACAACAATAGATGTGGCTTTATATAATGTTTATGATCGAAGAAATATTCATACGATAAATTTTGTTCAAGGTCAAAACAGGTTATTCGAGCAAGTTGGACTAAGCACTTATGGCTTTATGCCTAGCATAAATATCAATTTAGAGTTTTAGGGCATGAAAATTTATAAAATTTTATATCTTTCCTTTTTATTTATTCTCTTTTCATGCGATGGATTCAATGAAGAAATTGTTCCTATTAGTGTCAATGTTGAAGATGTAGAATCCATCTTAGTAATTAATGGTGAAATCGAAGAGGGAAAAGTAGCTTGGGTTCAAATCAGTTATTCTGAGGATATAGATGCTTCTATAAGTTCACCCATTAACTATGAAATAAATGCCTCGGTATCCATTGCAAAAAGTGATGGCTCAAGTGAAGAAATGTCTCATATTTTTAATGGAATCTATGTTGGTAGTAGTATTAAAGGTAAAGTTGGAGAGACTCATACGATGACCATTAATATAGGCGATCAAACTTATACTGCAACTTCAACCATGTTATCACCACCAGGCTATCAAGGGGCTTGGGTATATCAACTAGGTTCCAATAATAATGGAAAAAATTCCAATGATGATGGTGGAGCTAGTAAATATTCTGATGAATGGATCATTAATGATCCATCTGCAACTCGCAATCGTTATCTTTTCGAATGGTGGGCCAATGGAGTTCATTATATTAGACAAGACTGGGCAATAGATGATAATCGTGTTGTTAATGCAAATGAAGGACTAAAGTTATTTACAGTCACATTAGATCCACTAGCAAATCAGTATATTCAGCATCGCACTGCAGAAATTGATAAGATTACATATGATTATTACAATATGTATGAAAAAATTGTAAGGGGACTTGTGAGTGTAACTTCACAAACACCATATAATCCTGTTTCCAATTTTGGCAACAATACAATTGGCAATTTTCGTGCAGTAGCTTTTTCTACAGCAATCTTATTAACGCCACCTGATATTTTTGTAATTGCTCAAAATAAACAAAATGTCTTGGCATTTGAACCAAACTCTTTTTTCAAAAAATATAATTTATTTTGGAGCAATTCTTCTGGTGTAAATGAAAATTCAAATGTTGTATCTGATTTTAGATTAGGAATGACAAGTGACAATATCAACTTTCATGTTGATCACAACCTTAATAATGGTTCAACTTACTATTACCGCTTACAAGTTGAAGATGGTGAAGGAAACGTTTCAATATTATCACCTGAGGTAAGTGCTGCTCCAAACGCAAATGTTCCAGCAGATACAACATCAATAATATTGGGAAATTTGCCAACCAATATTGTTGCAACCCCCGGCAATGGCCGGGTCACAATTTCATGGACTCCAGCTGCCGATGGTAAACTTATGCATGGACTTTATTGGAGTAACAAAGAGGGGATTACATTAAACAATACTTCGAAGAATAATGCATTTTGGGATGTTCAATCCCCTTATGTTCATACAGGGCTCGATAATTTACAAACTTATTACTATAGAGTGGCGGTATGGGATGGTTTAGAAGTTCGGTTATCTACAGAGGTTAGTGCTAAACCAAATTAAATGAAACGCCTCTGGTTCAAGTAATGGAGAATAAAATGAAGAAAATTAATCTATTTATTACAGTTTTACTGTTTGTTCCATTCGTTTCTTTTGGGCAGGAATATTATGTGTCTGCAAAAGGGGGGTTAAATGTTCGTGAGGCTCCTGATGCTAAAGCAAAGAAAATTGAAACACTTCTTTACGGTCAAAAAGTAACTGTAGAATCTGAAACAGGGATTAAATTGACAATAAATGATTTCGACCAAAGATCAGGAGATACAAAAATTATTGAAGGTGAATGGGTAAAAATAGAATATTCAAAAACATTCTATACAATTCCTGGTGATGGAGATATTTACTCTAATCCTTATGAAATTAAAAAATATGAGGGATATATCTTTAACGGTTTTTTAAAAGAAGCCTTTTTCCCTCAATATATAGATGAAAACTATATTGATTTTAATTCTATGGATAAAATATACATCCCGAAAGGTACAGTTGTATATTTTAACGAAGATGATAAAGATTATGAGAGTAATCCCTCAATTATTGAATATTTTAAGGATGTTGAAAAACCAAAAAGTCTGACCAGTTGTTATAAATATAAATCAGGAATTTTATTTTCTGGAATAGCATATGATATTATTCTTTCCGACCCCTTTTACGAAATCAACCCCATCAATTATAGTCCAAAAAAATATAAGTCAGGTCCAAAAATTGATATTTATATAGCCGAGTTTAAAAATGGAGTTTTGACTGGCAAACAAAAAAAAATTAACCCTTTAGAAGGAATTGAAACAGAAAAAATAAAAATTATAGGGATAGATCAAATCGGTGTTGAAAAAGAAATTGTGGTTAAGTATTCTGATTTAACAATTGAATTTGGCGATTTACAAGAATATGTATATGTGAATGATGTAGCTTTTTTTGATCTTGATGGGAATAGAATCTCTGACTTCCCTCCTTTTAATTTTTGGGTAAATAATCGTGAGAGCTTTTTATTTGATATGAATAATAAAAATAAGTTCTTGAAAATTAAATATTTCCCAGAGTATATTGAACCAAAGGGGGAATACGGGATTCAAGATAAAATTCATTTTTTTGATTCTGATTGTAATTTATATGATATTGTAAAAGAAGTTGAAGTAATAGAAGACTTTAATGTAAAAGTAAAATCTTATAAAAATCTGCTTATTGGTAAATGGCAAAGTACAGATGATGAAAATAACTTTGTAGAGTTTACGAAAGATGCAAGAATTGAAACATATGGTGATTATGAGGATACTGAAAGATATTCAATTTCTAATTCTTGTAAAAATGGTGGTGAAATAGAGTCTAATGAAGATAACTATATTTCTGGATGGATGAGTGAATTGTGTTGGTATATCATTTCAGTAGATGATAAAAACCTATCTCTTTCGTATGTAGGTAGAGGAAATACGTTGAACTATAAAAGAATAAATTAAATTAAAATGAAACGCCTCTGGCTCAAATAAAGGATAATAAATTGAATACAAAAGAAAAATTGGAAATGGCCTGGAAATACCTAGCTTTAATTTTAGTGGCAGGATTGGGATTCAAATTGCTTAATTCTAACCATATTTCTATCGCATCGCCATTTTCGCTTAGAAACCATGATAAAAATGGATATGTCTTTTTCGGTGATCACGATGAGGACTTTGCCAAGTTTGGTTCTGCAAAGAAAATGGATGTAGATGTGAAAAAAGAAATTGTTAACGGTGATACCATCATGAATGTAACTGTCAATGGAAAGCCAGTGGATGCCTCAAAATTCGTGGAAACTGATAATGAAATGAAGTGGACCTCTGAAGATGGTGAAGTTCATGTTATTAAAATGATTCATAATGGAGAAAATCATGGTGGGTCTGGAAACATGGAAATTATCATTGAGGAGAATGACCATGATCTGCATGAAAATGGGAATAAAAAAGTGATTCGGAAAAAAGTAAATAAACGGAAGAAGAGATAACTCTATGAAACGCCTCTAGGGGGTGTGCTCTTTAAATAAAAGAGACTCACACATAGTTGTGTAATTCTGTGTAATTCTGTGTAATTTCAACTGAATTTTAAACCGAGGAGTCCATCATGAAGAAAGTCGCTATTCTTTTTCTGTTAATAGTTACTATTAATGCCCAGCAAAACGACGTTTTAAAATCTAAATATGGTTTTAGGGAATTCGATGATGACAAGTTCGTTAATAATAGGAAAGAAAAACCTATTGCTAAAATACCAGCACTACTCAAAAGTTCAATTGCAAACAGTAATCCTGAGTTTATTTCTGCTACGTCTGATTCAGTATATGAGGATTCTACCTATTTATTCAATGTTTTGACCAATGACCCGGATGGAAATAGCATCACGCTATCCGTTGCCACAAATCCTAGTTGGCTTTCGTTAACAGCAAAACCCGGGGGTACAATTAGTGATGTAACATCGTACTGGTTGGACGGTTTGCCAACAAGTGGGGCAACAGCAATAGCAACTTATATTGGTTCCCCTGTTGATATTGTGTTTGACAGTAATGGAAATCAGTATGTTTCAGGTCATACCACTGATGTTATATATAAAATTGATACAAATGGCATTATCAGCGTCTTTGCCGGCACTGGAGTAGCAGGCTATAGTGGTGACGGCGGCGCAGCTACTGATGCTCAAATAAATTCTCCAGCAGGAATGGAATTTGATTCAAATGGAAATTTATATTTTGCAGACGCTAGTAATCATCGTATTCGAAAGATTGATACTAGTGGCAATATAAGCACCATTGCCGGCACTGGCACAGAAGGCTTCAGTGGTGACGGCGGCGCAGCAACCTCAGCAACATTAGATTCCCCATATCGCGTAACATTTGATTCAAATGGACATTTATATATTTCCGATTTGGGCAATAACGTAATCCGCAAGGTGGATACTAATGGGAATATCAGCACGTTTGCCGGTAATGGTACAGAAGGCTACACCGGGGATGGCGGCGCAGCCACCTCAGCAAAATTAAATCAACCCTCTGGTGTAGCATTTGATTCCAATGGAAACCTATATATTTCTAGTCACAATAATGACGTAATCCGCAAGGTGGATACTAATGGGAATATCAGCACGTTTGCCGGTAATGGTACAGAAGGCTACAGCGGGGATGGCGGCGCTGCAACCTCAGCAACATTGTCCAATCCGTGGGGTGTAACTGTAGATGCATCAGGCAATGTATATATTGCTGATAGTGAAAATCATCGAATTCGCAAAGTAGACACAAATGGGAATATCAGCACCTTTGCCGGTACTGGCACAGAAGGATTTAGTGGTGATGGTGGCGCTGCGACCTCTGCAACATTAAACAGTTCTGAAATGATTAGAATCCATAATAATAATGCATATATCGCTGATTATGGCAATAATAGAGTGAGAAAAATTGATAATAACGGGATTATTACAACAATTGCAGGCACCGATAAATTTAACGATGACGGTATTGCAGCCAGTGAAGCCAGAATTGAACTACCTCGAAATATGTGGATGGATAATAATGACAATCTTTATGTTGCTGATCAAAACGCGAATCTTGTAAGAAAAATAGATGCAAATGGAATAATCACAACTGTTGCTGGAACTGGTGTAGGGGGTTTTAGTGGTGATGGTGGTGCAGCAACTTCTGCCCAAATAAATGCCCCGAGAGGGGTGACGGGTGATAATGCAGGCAATCTATATATATCTGATCGTGTGAATCATCGAGTCCGTAAAGTCGATGCCAATGGAATAATTACTACCGTAGCCGGTACTGGCACAGCAGGATATAGTGGAGATGGAGGGGCTGGAACTTCAGCAAAGGTAAATGCCCCATATGGATTAACAATGTATGGAGGGGATCTTTATTTTACTGAAGGTGACAATAATGTAATTCGAAAATTAGATGTAGATGGAGATGGAACGATTTCAACTGTTGCTGGAACTGGTGGTGACAATGGTTTTAGTGGTGATGATGGAGCAGCTACCTCTGCTCAGCTATATACTCCTACAGGCGTAGCATTTGATTCGCAAGGTAATATGTATATCGCTGATTTATATAATTATCGAATCCGTAAAGTTGATACCAATGGAAACATTACTACCGTAGCTGGTACGGGGACTATTGGATATTCCGGTGATGGCGGAGCAGCTACCTCAGCAAAGATTGATTACCCAATTAATGTTATTGTCGATGCAGCAGATAATTTATTGATTGCAGATTGGAATACCACCATCCGAAAAGTATGGAAAGGCACTGGAATTATAACAACTGTAGCAGGAAATAATACTTTAGGCTATACGACCGATAAAAGTGCAACAGCTGCAAAGTTAAAATATCCTCAAGGTTTGGCTTTAGATAGTAAAGGAAATTTATTTTTTGGAGAGCAGGGCAATAAGATGATAAGAAAAATAGACGCTTCTTATCATACCTTAACAGGAACACCAACGAATTCAGAGGTAGGCACTACAACGATGACATTAACCGCTTCTGATGGACAGGGAGGTTCTGCAACTCAAAGTTTTGCATTAAAGGTTATCAATACAAATGATGCTCCGGTGCTCGCAAGTGTTGCCAATGTAACTACCAATGAAGACACGGCAAAAACCGTTACGCTTAGTGGAACGGATGTGGATGGGGATGCGTTAACATACACTGGAAAGTCGAATACCGATAAAGTAACTATTTCTATCTCATCCGCCACAATGACCCTTTCGCCCGCTGCTGACTGGTATGGGACTGCGAGTATTACCGCTTATGTATCAGATGGAACAGTAAAAGATTCCACAACTTTTACTTTAAGTGTAACACCAGTCAATGATGCTCCTATAATGACGTTTTTTACACCAAATACCAGTTTAAATTTTGATGGCACAGATGACTACGTAGATTTAGGTGTAATTTCATCTACGAACTTCACTAATGCTGACTTTTCCATACAGACATGGGTTAAAACAACTTCATCCAAAGCGCAATCAATATTGGTTAAAGGAGATGGGGATGGTGCTTGGGAAGCAGGTGAAAAAGCCCTCTATATGGAGACTGCTGGTTATCCTTGGTTTGTAGGATATGATAATGAATATATACCTGGTACAGGGTTAACAATTAATGATGGTTTATGGCACCATATCGTTGTGACTTGGGACTATAGCGAGGGAGAAACAGGTTCCGCTGCAATATATGTTGATGGTGTAAAGGCCACGGTCGAAACTAGCTATAGGGCTAGAACGGTCGATAACAGCGAAGATAAAATATATATTGGAAAAGCAGAAGCTTGGGAAGCTCAAAATGATTTTGATGGCAATATTGATGAAGTGGGAATTTGGGATAAAGCACTCTCTGACGTTGAAGTAGCTGCATTATATAATGCAAGCAGTGGATTAAATGCATCCATCAATTCAGGGAATTATACTTCATCTAGTAATTTACAAGGTTATTGGAGAATGTATGAGGGAACGGGAAATATCATTAATGATTTAAGTACCAATAATAATTCGGGCACTATCAGTGGCGCTACATGGGATAAAAATACTGGAATTGGAAGTACAAATGTTGTTACCAATGAAGAAACAGCAACAAAGATTGTTCTTTCTGCCTCTGATATTGATGGAGATGCCTTAACCTATACCGCCAGTGCTGATACCAATGCTGTGACTTTGGCTGTCCTTACTGATAGCTTACAGCTGACTCCCGCACTTAATTACACAGGAACTTCTGTAATTACGGTGATTGTTTCAGATAATGTGCTTACCGATACAACCAAATTTGACTTTACAGTGATTAACGTAAATGATGCGCCGGTCATTGCAGCTGTTGCCAATGATACCACTTCTGAAGACTCTGATGGTAAGGCGCTTAGATTAAGCGCTTCAGATATCGACGGAGATACCTTAACCTATACCGCATTTTCTGATACTTTAGGACTTACTGTAACAGTCTCAAATGATACTGTACGATTGAAACCAGTAACTGATTATTTTGGAACATCAAAAGTGACAGCCATCGTCAATGACGGTGCGATAAACGATTCTACCACATTCTCTTTTACTGTCTTGAATGTTCAAGATGCGCCTTACGCCTTTGACTGGGTAAGCACGGCATCAGATACGATTGATATTTCTCAATCTAATCTGACGGATACCTATGAACTTAAATGGTCAGAGAGTAAAGATGTGGATGGTGAGACCATTGATTATTTGTTATATGTCAAAATAGGTGTTTTGGAGCCAGACGAAATATATGATACAACCAGTACATCAATTCCCATCACATATCAGGAATTTGTTGAGAATGTATTTGAACCTTTTCCCATGTTACCCAGAGTAACGGTTCAGTTTACTATGGAAGCGACTGATGGCATTGACACGGTAAAAATAACAGGTGACAACCGCGTGTTGTTTGTCAATCGTTATGAATACTTGTCAACTGAAGGTGAAGGCATACCAACAGAATTTGCTCTACATGAAAACTACCCTAACCCCTTTAACCCCACCACCACACTCCGATTTGACTTTCCAGAGTTAAGTGATATGACTTTGACTATATATAATATGCTTGGGCAGAAAGTGAAAACTTTCAGTATGCAAAGCATACCCGCAGGTTATCACTCGGTTACATGGGATGCTACCAATGATTTGGGTGTACAGGTAGGTGCTGGAGTGTACCTATACCAATTACAGACCAAAGACTTTGTTAAGACCCGAAAGATGGTCTTATTGAAGTAGTATGAACGCTACACTGTAGACAATGAAGCCTCACCAAGCGTGGGGCTTTTTTGTTTATAAAAGAGACACCCACATTGTTGGGTGATTTTTGTGTAATTTAAAGTATGAAACGGCTCTGGGTCAAATAAAAGAGATATGATTAAAAGAATTAACTTAATAATTGCTACAGTATATTCCATTGTGCTGGCTGTAGTAGAAGCATTATTAAACTGGGGTGATTGGCAATATGCGCCTCTTTGGATTATTGATTATTTGATAGTTATTATTTTGCTCCTTGGCGTTTTTGTATATAAAGAAAATCAACGAAAGGTTTTATTATTGGGGTGGTCGTTTTCTTCAGGAGTAATGTATATGGCATTGTTTATTAATTTAGAGCCATCATCAACCTTAACGCCACTTGGTTCAAATATATTATATTCAATAGCATTGGCGCTTGCTGTTTCGCTTATTGGTATAATTTTAACAATGATTGATAATCAATTAAAATGAATATGAAATTGAGGTCTAATCAATTCCAGAAAACAATTCAGATAATTCTGCTTCTGGGCTTTTTTTCGGCCTGTGAAAATCGTTCGGGCCACATCCGAGCATCTGGGGAATATAGAGAAGTTGCTTCAAAGGTTTCGGATGCGATCCATTACGAAATGGGGGATAAAGCACTCAATGCTGTTTCCATTGTATTGGTGGAGGATATGGAAATTCTTTGGGCTCGCGGCTTCGGGGTTGAAGATTTAAATAAAGCAACAAAAGCAGATGCCAATACAGTATATAGGATTGGTTCAGTCTCAAAGCTTTTCACAGATATAGGAATTATGCAATTAGTAGAGAAAGGAGAGGTGGATCTGGATGCCCCCATTACGGACTATCTTCCTGAGTTCCAACCCCGAAGCCGTTTCAAAAGAAAAATTACCCTTCGTCAACTCATGTCTCACCGGTCCGGGCTCCTGAGGGAACCCCTAGTGGGAAACTATTTTGATGATGATGAGCCCACCCTTGAAGCAACCGTAAAAAGTATTATCAATTCTGATGTGATCTATGCACCCGAAAGCAAAATTAAATATTCAAATGGTGCTATTGCTACCGTGGGCTATGTTCTGGAAAAATTGAAAGGGGAGCCCTTCGCCAGCTATTTGAGAAAAAATGTCCTTCTGCCCATGGGACTTACTCACAGTGCTTTTGAACCATTGCCGGATATTACTGATCGTCTCGCGGACGCAACGATGTGGTCTTATGATGGTAGGGTATTCGATGCACCCACCTTTGAACTTGGTATGTCTCCCGCTGGAAGCATGTATGCACCCATTCTAGATTTGGGCCAATTCATGAAGGTGCTATTCAACGATGGTAAGGGACCCAATGGCCCGGTGATCAAAAAAGAGACACTCCAGCTGATGCTCACCAGTCAGTTCAATGATGGGAAAGATCAAAGACATAACGTAGGATTCGGCATCGGCTTTTCCCTTTCAGAGCAAGGCGGCTACAAGCGCGCGGGTCACGGTGGTGCCGTTTATGGATTTTCTACCCAGCTCTATGCATTGCCGGAAGTGAAACTGGGGGTAGCTGTCACTTCTTCCGTGGATGTGACAAATACCATTACAAGGCGGGTGGCCATCTATGCACTTGACTGCCTCCTGGCCGTTGAAAATGGTAACCCGCTGCCCGATTATGAAAAAACGAATTCTGTGAATGAAAAAACGGTGGCGCTACTGGCTGGGCATTTTGTTTCGGATAACGGAAAGCGCCTGCAGTTAATCAATAAACACGGCGCCCTGTATATGGAAAACGACAGGTTCCAAACTAGGATAAGGAAACTTAATGGCAGGCTCGTGACAGACAGCCGAATCAGCTATGGCTCACCTATAGACTACGACGAAGACGGTCGTTCCCTTACTATGGGTGGTACTGTTTACAATCGTGAAAAATATTTAAAACCAATGCCAATACCCAACGCATGGCTGGGCTTAATCGGTGAATACGGATGGAATCACAACATCCTTTATATATATGAAGCATATGGAAAGCTGACTGCCCTCATCGAATGGATGGAAAAAGACATTCTGACAGAAATGGAGAAAGATGTGTTCGCATTTCCTGTTAAAGGTGGGATGTACCATGGTGAAAAAATGCGGTTTAAACGAGACAAAAATGGTATTGCCACCCAGATTCAAATCGAGAACGGACCCATTTTTTTCAGAAGAGATGTTGGAGTGGATCACGGAAAAACATTCCGAATCGATCCGCTGGAACCTGTGGATGTATTACGGAAGATCGCTCTTTCTGCTTCCCCTCCTTATGAACAGAAGAAAACCAATCCGGACCTTGTGGAGCTGAAAACCCTCGATTCTACCATCAAATATGACATACGCTACGCCACCACAAATAATTTTATGAGTGCTGTCTTTTACCGCTCTGCACATGCTTACATGCAGCGACCGGCGGCAGAGGCTTTGGTGCGTGTGAACAAAAAACTAAAGTCCTTTGGCTACGGATTGCTTGTCCACGATTCTTACCGACCCTGGTATGTGACAAAAATGTTTTGGGATGCCACACCGGATGATAAAAGAATATTTGTCGCTAATCCAGAGAACGGTTCCCGACATAACAGGGGATGTGCCGTGGATTTGACTCTTTATGATCTAGAAACGGGGGCGGTAGTAGAAATGGTGGGTGGCTACGATGAAATGACTGATCGTTCATTCCCAGATTACGTCGGAGGGACTTCTCAGCAGCGATGGCACAGGGAATTGCTACGACGGAGTATGGAAGCGGAAGGATATACCGTATATGAGGCTGAGTGGTGGCATTACGATTACAAAACCTGGAATGACTATCCTATTCTGAATCTCACATTCGAAGCATTGGAACAATGAAATTCCTCTGGCTAATGGTTGGTAGTTTTCTAATTGTAAATAGCCAGCAAACAAACAACAATGATTATATAAATATTTCTCCGCCGCGGCATGATGATAAAACTGTTATCATTGATGGTCACCTTGATGAACCGGTATGGACATCAGCATCGTCTCGATCCGGGTTTAGATCATATTTACCTGTGGATGGGAGACCTGCCGAAGATGATACAGAAATACGAATTTGGTATAGCCCAACCGCTTTATATGTGGGCATTATTGCCCATGAAATTCATGGTGAAGTCCGGTCCACTTTAGCTGACCGTGACAAGCTAGAAAATGATGATTATCTTATCCTTATTCTTGATACATACGATGACAAACGATCTGCATTTGCATTTGCAGTTAACCCGTTGGGTCAGCAAGGGGATGGAACCATTACAGATAATACCTCAATGGGCCGAAATTCAAAGCCATTTAGGTTGGATGATAATCCTGATTATGTGTTTAACTCACGCGGGCGATTGACCAAAGATGGTTTTATCGTTGAGGTAGAAATTCCATTCAAAAGTTTACGTTATCAGAGTGAAAATATACAAAATTGGGGTTTTAATGTTTTACGTTACATTCAACATTCAGGTTACACCTCTACTATGATTAACACCAAGCTTGGAGTTGCCTCATTTCTTGCGCAAAGTGCAAAACTGGTTGGCATAACCGGGCTCACCCGCGAAAAGGTATTTGATATTATCCCTGAAATTAGAGGTTCTTTAAACCGAGGCTCATCACCTGAAAAATTTGGTGCTGAAACAAATGACCCGCTTGGTTTGAATCTCAGATATGGCTTATCCTCAAATATGTTCATGAATGCCACCTTAAATCCAGATTTCTCACAAATTGAAGCTGATGTGGCTCAAATCAACTATGACCCTCGTCGTTCCCTTTATTTTCCTGAAAAACGCCCTTTCTTTTTAGATGGGATTGAGCTTTTCAGCACACCAACTCGACTGATTTACACTCGCCGAATTGCTAATCCCGTAGCTGCTGCCAAAATAGCAGGTAAGGTTGGGGCCACTACCTTAGCTATGATATCCGCTGCTGATAATGCTGGTCCTTCAATAGCTGATATGGACGCTGCTTTTGTAAATGCGTTGCGCTTAAAACGAGATCTATCAGCTCAGAATCATATTGGTCTTGTATATACGGGTAAATCTCATACAGATTGGTCTAACCGTGTATTTGCCCTTGACGGGAGATTTGTAGCAAAAGACACTTATACGTTTCGTGCCCAGGGAGGTTTTAGTCAGACCAACGATAAAGAGGAAACTGGCACAATCGCGCCCATGTGGGATGTAGCAGCCAATGCCAGCGGTCGAAAGTGGTCTGGTTCGTTCTCATTCAAAGCTTATCACAAAGAGTTTAAACCGGCAGTTGGATTTGTTGAGAGAGGCAATTATGTAACAGTTACAACCGGACCTACCAGGCGTTTTTATGGAAAGACAGGTGCGATGGTAGAACAACTAAGTTTGTCTTTACGTGTGACGGGTAATTGGGATTATAGTGGATTCACGAACGGCAATCGTGCCGATGACCGTAGAATTTATCCTTCTTTTGCACTACAGTTTCGAGATGGCTGGCGATTAACAAACTTTACTTGGATCGAAAAATTTAGCTATCCAGAAAGTTTTTTTACCAATCATTTTATTAAAACACCGACCGGTTTTACACATTACCAAGGAACGCCAGAGCTGGCCAATTATGGTGCCATGATTGAATTGAGTACGCCCCAGTTAGATCGCATATCAGCAAAATTAAAATATGGATTTGGCACTGATCCCAATTATGATGAGTGGGCCCCTGGTAAAATTAATCTTATTGAGTCTAGGATTAAATGGAACCCAACCGATCAAATCCGAATCTCACTACGTTATAACCTGCAGCAAAATTTTCGAAAATCAGATGGGACATTGGTTTCAGAAAGTCGGGTGCCTAGGATAAAAATAGAATACCAGATTACACCTACCATTTTTTTAAGGGGGGTCGTCCAGTATACGTCAAAATATAGAGATGACCTAAGAGACAATTCGCGCACAGAACTACCCATTTATTTCAAGGATTCTAATGATGACTACATCCCTGCGCTTAGTGAGACAACCAATAATATTGAAGCTGACTTCCTCTTTTCATATCGACCGACTCCTGGGACTTTAGTTTTCTTTGGTTATGGATCGGCGTTGACAGAGCCGAATCGATTCCAATTTCAGTCGCTGCAGCGACAATCTGATGGGTTATTTATGAAAATTAGTTACCTTTTCCAATAATAAAACTTGAACAATTTGATAAAATATTTTGTAAGTTTTCAGCTGTGAAACAAAAAAACAACGAGAACTTTCTGTTAAGGATAAAAACAAATGTTATTTGATGATATTAATGTGACCAAACGAGTTACCATCACAAATGGTAAAAAATACAATTTTTTTATTTACGATGTCATGACCATGGAAAAAGAATTTTCAGAAAAAAAATTCGGTAAAGGCGATACGGTCATCAGCAAAGTAACTGATTTTAAAATGCTGGATGAAGAAACAGACGAAATGTTGGATGTAAAACTACGAATTTCCAAAAGACTTGCTGATCACATGGATGGTTTAGAGCCAGAAGAAAGCACAAAGGTATTTAAAAAATGTTTAAAAGAATTAGAAAAACGAGACTTAGTCCGAACTAAAAAATAGTTTTTAGGTCCTGTTAAATACTGGTTTAATAAAATTATTAGACGAAGCCTCCGTTTTGGAGGCTTTTTTGTTCATTGCAGATTGCAAAGTAAATAAAATTGACGTTAATCCTTCTCCATTTATAATCATACATCCCCTAAATTCTCAACAAAAACCATGAGTACATATTTTACAATCAATGTCTGTGTTGCCAATATATATGGTGAGTGTAATTTTGGTTCTCCCGTGGTTACCCAGGCGCTTTTGGGTGAATCCTGTACCGTTCTGGACGAAACAGAAAAATGGATACGTATTAAGCAGTCAGACGATTACAAAGGATGGATAAATAAGTTTTATGGGGTCGTTTCCGATGATCCATATGATTCAAATAGATCGTGTAACGATCTTGGTGGTGTTATTTATTCAGACGCCCATTCGAAAAATCCTCTTAGAGAAATTACTTTTGGTGCCTGGCTCAACAGCACAAAATCGGACCAAGGTTGGTCTGTAACACTTCCCGATGGTAAGAAAGGATGGACTGAGTCTGCTCTAAGGAAAAATCCCATCGACATAAATCGAGATGCAGCTGTGAATCTTGCAAAACAATTTTTAGGTATTCAATATCTTTGGGGCGGAAAATCACCAAAAGGGTTTGACTGTTCAGGTTTAATTCAAACCATTTTTAATGCTATGGGCGTGGTCCTTCCCCGAGATTCCGGGGATCAATCCCATTATTTTATCAATCATAAAATAAACCAAGAAGAGGCTCTGCCTGGTGATCTTCATTTTTTTGGGACAGAAAAATCTGTGACTCATGTCGCCATGGAAATTGGTCATGGGGAATACCTTCATTGTCAGGGGTGGGTGAAGGAAGAATCCTTCGATAAAAACCAACCCAATTATAATAAAAAATTAGAGGTGAGTTACTTACATACGGTATCAATGGAGAAATGCTTAAACCAAAATCATTAAAAAGGGGACATCGAATTGGTGTTGTGAGCCCATCCTATTGGTTGGAGAAAAAAGGCCTTGGGAATGCGGTGACGGTTTTTCAAAAAAAAGGTTATGAAGTTCAACTAGGAGATTCCATTTATTTAAAAGACGGTCCTTTTGCCGGCACCCCCCAGCAGCGCGCCAACGATATAAATCAGATGTTTTCTGATCCAAATATTGATGCCATCTTCTGTGCCCGTGGCGGTTACGGTGCCAATCGCGTTTTACCCCTTTTAGATTATGATCTTATTCAATCCAAACCAAAAATAATTATGGGGTATAGTGATATCACAGCTTTCCTAACATCCATCACCCAGAAAACCGGGTTGGTTACTTTTCATGGGCCCATGCTCAGCACATTTAAAAATACACTTGTTCCATATAATTTGGACACTCTGGTAAATGTTTTATCTGGGAAGGAAGACATCCGGATTGTTGAACCAAATGAATTAAAACCAAATATACTCAAGTTCGGTAAAGCGATAGGACCACTTTGGGGCGGGAATATGTGTCTGCTGGTGAACCGACTTGGGACAAAGAATCAACTTAATACAGATGGGGTCATTTTATTTATTGAAGATGTTGACGAAAATTTATATGCATTCGATCGTATGCTCTTTCATATGAAAGAAGCAGGAATGCTTGAGAACATACGGGGCCTCATTGTTGGAGAATTGACTGAAATGAAAGATGAAATCATTCCATTTGGTAAAACCACAGATGAAATTATCTTGGATGTCTGTGGTGATTTGAATATTCCCATTGTGACCAATTTCCCTTGTGGTCACGGTAACTATCAGGCAACCTTGCCGATTTCACTGCCGGTTGAATTACGTGCTGACAATAATTTTGTTGAATTATTATTTTTAGAATCCCCCGTTAGTAAAGGAGATTAAATGCTGAATTACATTTGGTTTGGAATGATGTTTGCCGGTGTTGTTGTAGGCATATTTACCGGCAACATTGATGCGGTCACTGAAGCAGCCATTGATATGGCTAAAGTGGCGGTGAATCTGGCTATTGGCCTCATTGGTATTATGGCACTTTGGTTGGGCATTATGAAAATTGCAGAAGAGTCGGGACTCATCCGCCTTATTGCAAAAGGACTTCGTCCTATTACTATTCGCCTGTTCCCGGATGTGCCGGAAGACCACCCCGCCATTGGTTCTATTGTATTAAATATGTCCGCCAATATTCTTGGATTGGGAAATGCCGCTACTCCACTCGGGTTAAAAGCCATGGAAGAGCTCCAGGAAATCAACCCGGATAAAGATACGGCCACCAATGCCATGTGCACTTTTTTAGCTATCAATACATCCAGCGTGCAGTTGATTCTCCCAGCCACTGTGGTGGCATTGATGGGGGCGACATCAAGTCAGATCTTCATAACTACCATTTTCGCCACGGGCATGTCCACGATTGCGGCCATCACCGCTGTTAAGTTTCTTGAAAAAAGGAAACAGTTTATTATGCATTCAGGAGGAAGCTCATGATTGAATCTTTTGTCCAGAGTGTAAACCAAGTCTCCAGATATATTATTCCTTTACTACTTGTGGGGATTCCTTTTTATGGGTTAATCTTCAAAAAAGTCAAGGTGTACGAAGCCTTTGTTGTTGGTGCAAAAGATGGATTCACTATCGCCATTCGCATTATTCCATATTTGGTTGCTATACTGGTGGCAATTGGAATGTTCCGGGCCTCCGGTACACTGGATCTATTGCTCAATTTTCTCTCGCCTGTTTTAACCTTTATTGGATTCCCGCCGGAAAATCTTCCATTGGCGTTGATGCGACCTCTGTCCGGAAGCGGATCCCTTGGCCTTTTGACAGATTTAATTAACCAACATGGCCCTGACTCTCTTATTGCCAAAATTGGAGCTACCATGTTTGGATCGACTGAAACAACATTCTATGTATTGGCCGTTTATTTTGGATCTGTAGGGATTAGGAAAACACGCCATGCCTTAGTGGCTGGGCTTTTTGCTGATGCGGTAGGTGTCTTTAGCGCTGTCTATATTTGCCGGTTCTTTTTTGGTTAGTGGGTAAGTCTTAAGGAATGGCGTCGTACGGGCGCAATCTATTTCCGCCAAATAAAACAGGTGACCTTTTAATGTGTTCACCTATAAAGAAACCAAATCGAAATATATTATTATAAAAAAGGATCGAAATTACTTTTATCTAATTTCTCCCTTATAATCCTCTATAATCTGGTTAGCGTCAAGACGACTTCTTTTATATTGGGAGTAAGGTGAATCATTTTCATTATAAATCGAAATAACATATACAGCTACCCAGTTTGTTGATGCCGTTGCGTGGGTTAAATCGGGAGACACGGTGGTTCGAACACCCCCGGACATGGATTCTCGGGTTTCAAATGGTTTATCAATGGTTGGGTTGTTCACTGTTTCCTCGGAATAACTTTGATCCTGCAGGACAACAAAAGAATCAAATTCATTCTCCAGCGTAATTTCAGCGCAGCGAAATAAAAGACGACGGGCTGTTTCTTCTTTCGTCGTATGCTGGTTTCCGTAGAACCGAACTTCAATCATGTTTTCACCCACAACTTTATCTTCATAGCCGCCCATAGAATTTCTCGGACCATAAGCTGTCGCGCATGCGGAGAAAACAAGTGCCACAAATATGCTTCCAAATATGACAAATTTATTGGTTATTTGTATTGCGTGAATCATAATGTGACTCCTTTCAAATGAATACTAATATTGAGCAGGTTCTCCTTTTCGGGGTGTTGCGTTTTTAATAAAATATCGTATATCATCATTCGCCTGTTTTAGGTCTTCTGACCTGAGATACATCATATGTCCGCTACGGTACCCCTTAAAACTAAGGCGGTCTTTCATCCGCCCACTGGGATCCAATCGCCACATTGTATATTTCGCATCAAAATATTTGGTGGCACCATCATAATAACCGGATTGGATCATGGTATGTAGGAAGGGGTTTTGAGCCATGGCTTGGCGGAGGTTTTCTCCAGTTCTGTTGTCAGAATTATCCCAAGGTCGGACAGGACCAAACATATTGTATTTGACATCTGTCTTAAAATTCAACACATTTTTATAATAGTAATTTACTGCTGGTGTAAACGAATGCAGCCAGGAGGTAAGCTCTGAATTAAAATCGGGGCGTTCACCCCCTTTTGTTTTATCAATTCCCTTATATCTTGAATCCAATCGACCAATGGTATACCCTTCTTCCCGTAATAATTCTTTCCAGAAAAAGGATGTGGGTACATCCAGGTTATAGGAAAGAATGGATGCTTTAGAAATGCCAGAATATTGTGCCATTCTGCTCGCCGCTTCCTCTCTATCTCTCTGGGTAACATAGCCTCCTTTGGCAATAACGGGCATGAGTTCATTAATGGCGTAATCCTCAACAATTGGCAAAAGATCTGTCAGATCCTTCCGTTGAAGATTCGATGGTAATTTATTGTGATACCAGGCTGCAGCCGTAAAATAAGGTAAGCGCAATGCGGCGCCAAGCGGACCGGCCCTACGACCGTCACCGGAATCAATTCCCAATTCTGTTGGTGAAACAAGAATCACTCCGTTCAAATACATCCATTGACTACCTTGAAGGGCGTAAGACAGACCTGATACCCGTGTCGTACCATAGCTTTCACCAATGAGATATTTGGGTGATTCCCATCTATTCACCCGCTGGATAAATGTATTTATCCATTCGGCTAAATATTTAATGTCCGCATTTACACCAAAAAATGTTTCTTTTTTTGTTTCTTTATCTATAATTCGCGAATACCCCGTATTAACAGGATTTACAAAAACAATATCCGCCACATCTAATATTGAATGGGGGTTCTCTTTGGCGCCATAGGGCTGAACAGGAAACCCTTCGCTATCTACTTTCAGAATCTGCGGGCCGGTATAAGCCAAATGCATCCAAACAGAACCAGAGCCGGGACCACCATTGAAAGAAATCATAATCGGCCTTGATGCTTGATCTTTTATACCGGTTCTTTCATAATATGTATAATGAACCGCCGCAATGGGCTTTCCATCTTCATCCCAGACCGGCTGTGTACCTGTTGTTGCTTTATATTCAATGCGATTTCCCTGGATAGTGGTCCGGTGCATTGTCATTACTGTCGTATCCGCCGGAAGTGATCTACTTTGGGCCAGGATGGCCCCAACTAATACGATGTAGGTTAATAGTTTTGATTTCATTTTATCCTCCTAAAAGTTATCTACTTTCCGGTAAGCTTCTATCACGGCCATTTCTCCAGCCTTCCCAGATTTAAAGTTCCCATGTTCCATCCCCAGAATGCCCTTAAATCCCTTACTGTGAATATGTTTAAACACATTCAAATAATTGATTTCCCCTGTAGTGGGCTCTTTTCGACCGGGATTATCCCCAATCTGAAAATAGGCAATCTCATTCCATGATTTATCCATATTGGGAAGCAAGTTCCCTTCTGATATTTGTTGATGATAAATATCAAACAGAATTTTACAGGAGGGGCTATCTACCGCTCGGCAAATTTCGTATGCCTGAGGAATTTCTGTTAAAAACTGGCCCGCATGGTTGGTCCACCAATTAAGTGGTTCCAAAACCATTATTAGGCCGTGGGGTTCTAACAATTTACTTGCTCGGCGCAGAGCTTCTACTACGTTGGCAGTCTGGTATGCCATTTCTTTTTTTAGGTCCACATGCCCCGGGACCACCGTCATCCATCTTGCATTCACCCGCTTGGCTATTTCAATCGAATCTTTTACATTCTGAACAAATTCATCGTGGAGTTCTTTATCGCCGCTGGTAAGATTCGGTTCCCGCCAATAGATTTTATGGGCCACAAAAACACCCATATCCATTCCCAACCTGCTCATCTTTTTAGAAATTTTATTTTGATCCGATTTAGATCGACTTTTCATACCGTTATCTTCCAAGGAGCGAAACCCATGGTCGTACATGAACTGCAATTGATCAATGGGATCATCACCGGCGTTATGTTTAAACATACCAAAGTGAGGTGCATAATTCAAGTTAAAAGGTTTTTTGCCCATGGACTTTTCCCAAATGGTTCGTGCCAACAATCCACTGGTAATAAACGGGGCCGATGCAACCGCTATGCTTTTTTTAATAAATGATCTTCTTTTCATTGTTTACCTATAAGTTGAAACACCGGGAACGGGGATAGGATAATTGCCTTTCTTATCGGGTTGAACTGGCGCCTTGTCATTAAATGAATGGAGTTCCGGCACAAGTTTATGATCAAAATCCATGGCTTCATCCCAAGCAATTTTCTTCCCGGAATAAGTGGCCATTCGCCCAAGAATGGCCGACATGGTTGCCTCGGCACCTCGGTTGGTATCATCCATTCGATAATCACCTGCCTTAATTGCGGAGAATAGCTCATTGTGCTCCTGTTGATATGGATTAATATCGTCTTCACCTTCATGGTTATATACCACTTTTCCGCGCTTATTTTTTATCAATCCAAAATGGCTGCTGTTGGTGGTCACATTCCCGCGCGTGCCTTGAAAAACTTCTTCCACACGGTTCATACACCCTTTTTGATGGCGGCATTGGCTAGCCACCACTTGCCCGTTTTGGTAGGTGAATTCTACAAAATGATGGTCAAAAATCTGGCCATGGTCTTTTCCTTTTCTCACTTCGCGACCACCCATTCCTTGGGCTGAAACGGGCGTAGAGCCGATGAACCAATTGGCAACATCAATATTGTGAATATGCTGTTCAACAATATGGTCACCACACAGCCAGTTGAAATAGTACCAATTTCGCATTTGATATTCTAATTCTGTTTGTCCAGTCTCACGGGGCCTCACCCATACGCCACCACTATTCCAATAAACTTGTCCAGAGATGATCTCGCCGATCTTCCCGCGATCAATTTTATTTTTTATGTATTGATAGCTCCGCTGGTAATGCCGCTGGAGTCCCACAACTACATTCAGTTTTTTACGGTGGGCTTCTTTCCCTGCGGCCAAAACCGTTCGAATTCCAACCACATCTGTTGCTACCGGTTTTTCCATAAATACGTGTTTACCTTGACTGATGGCATATTCAAAATGAAGTGGGCGAAAAGCCGGAGGTGTGGTCAGAATAACAACATCCGCCATATCAATGGCTTGTTTGTAAGCATCAAACCCGGTAAAGATGGTTTCGCGATTTACGTTAATTTTTTCTGAATCGACAAATTTTTCGATGAGTGTTTTTAGACATTCTTCTGCCTGATCGCCAAAAGCATCGGCCATGGCGACTAAACGAACATCAGGATCGGCTTCTAATGCTTGAGAAATTGCGCCGGTTCCACGGCCACCACAGCCTATCAGAGCCACTTTAATTTCACCTTCAAAGGATATCAGTTTTTTTGATTCGGCCGGCAATCGGCTCATTAAAAATCCGGCGGCAGTTATTTTAGCTGAATGTTCTAAAAACCCACGACGGTTGATCGTTTTAATTTCATTTTTCATAATGCCTCAATATTCTTTTTGGGGACGAACCCACAATTTATGTAGATCTTTTTTTGTAGGTTCGGTCCGTGGACGAACAATACGAAAACCAATATGGGTTGCGTCTGTGTGCCACCACAAACTTTTGGGAATTTGGGGGTCGCGCTGTTTCCATGCGCGTGTAGATTGGCCCCTGGCCGCCGACCGTAACCGATCTGGATCATCTTTAAATGATCCGCCGCGAACAACCCTTGGGTAAAGCATCCGATTCTTCTTCACCGGATTCTGAACCCCCTTCTCCCACACAATATAGGCCTCAGGATCATAACTGTCCAAGACCCATTCAGCCGCATTCCCGTGCATATCATAAAGGCCAAATCCGTTAGGTTTCTTCATCCCGCTTTTATGGAGTTGGCCTTCACTGTTTCTTTTGTGCCATCCAAACTGATCAATAATTTTTGTTCCTTTCCCAAAGGAGTAGGCAGTGGATTCCCTGCTTCGACAGGCGTATTCCCATTCAGCTTCGGAGGGCAATCGATAGTAATGGCCTGTTTTCGCTGTTAGCCATTTGCAAAATTGAGAGGCGGCATACTGGGTTACATTAATCATGGGATATCCATTTTTATTATAATTCACATAGGGCATCGTCGCGCTTGAAACACCATCAATATCAAAATTAATGCTCCCCATTTTTGATTCTACATGATCAATTTCTCGATTCACAAATAATTCATAAACATCCCAACTGATTTCCATTTCACCCATCCAAAAATCACCAACCACAACCGGATGGATAGGGCCTTCATCTGTTCTTCTATTCTTTTCTCCTTGGGGGCTTCCCATGCTGAAGTCTCCCCCATTAATTGGTATCATTCTTATCTCCTGGTTCGAACCAGCAATCATTTCACGATAAATTTCGAAAGAGCTCTGCTCATTATTCGTATTTTGAAGAATGATTGCCAATTCAAGGAATAAAATAATATTCAAAATTTATACTTTCTTACAACTGATTGGACTTTATCATGAATTTCTATGGCCACACGAAGACCGGAGGATAAATTCTCGCCGTGTTAATTCAGACATGGATATCTATCATAGTCTTGATTGAAAAATGATCACCCATTATTACACAATGGTTGAAACCTCCTCAAGTGGTTTTTTGATTAATTCCGGCACCGTCGTATCAGCCGCCGGATAGCCCACCGGAATGAGGAGGGATGCTTTTTCATTTGGGGGGCGGTTTAAAATTTCCCCCAAAAAATTCATTGGGCTCGGTGTATGGGTTAGCGTTGCCAAACCTGCATGATGCAAGGCTGCCAATAAAAACCCAGATGCAATCCCAACCGATTCGTTTACATAGTAGTTTTTTCGTTGGCTGCCATCATCGTTAATATCATAGGCTTGTTTAAAAACAACAATAAGGTACGGTGCAATATCCAAAAAGGGTTTATGCCAATCTGTTCCAAATTGGTTTAAATCTTCCAGCCATTCCTTTGTAGCGCGATGACGATAAAATTCTTTTTCTTCCAATTCAGCCGCTTGCCTAATTTTTGCCTTCACAGCTGGGTCCTTAACAACCACAAACTGCCATGGCTGTTTATTGGCCCCGGATGGGGCCGACGCAGCTGTTTGGATACAATTATAAATTATTTTTATGGGGACACTTCGATCAGAAAATGTTCGAATTGATCGGCGTTTTGACATTTCGTTTAAGAATGTTTCTGACCGAGACTGCATGTCTTCACCGGTAAATTCTTGAAACTCTAGTTGTTTGAATCCCATATCTTTTGCCTAAATTTATCGTTGCATATGAAGAAAGAATTTAATTCACCAAAACCTGGGAAGAAGCTTTTTGTTTTTTTTATCATTTTTTTGGCGTTGTTCGCAACCGGATGTCCCCACGATGAAAAGGCCGATAACTTCAGTCCCACCGTAATATTGATTTCCATGGACGGATTTCGCTGGGATTATTTCAATAAAACAAATACACCTAATTTTGACGAATTAATAGATGGAGGATCGAAAGCAGAGGCGCTTATTCCATCTTTCCCAAGCAAAACGTTTCCCAACCATATTACAATTGTGACTGGACGATATCCGGAAAACCATGGCATCATTGCCAATCGCATGTATGATCCGGTTTTTGATGAGTATTACTATATCGGGCAAGGAAGTGCCCCAGTCTTGGATGGAAAATGGTATAATGCAGAGCCCATCTGGGTGACCGCAGAAAACCAGAACCAAACAGCCATGACCATGTTCTGGCCCATTTCGGAAGCAGAAATTATGGGCGTTCGACCCTCAGAATATTTTGTATATGATGGTTCTGTTCCCCGAAATGACAGGGTGGACCAAATCTTGAAATGGTTAGATTATCCTTCGTCTAAAAGACCCCAATTTTTAACCACATATTTTAGCCATTTGGATGATGTTGGTCATCGCTATGGTCCTGATTCCGATGAAGTAAAATTAGCCATCCAGGAAATGGACCGTACCATGGGCCGGCTTATGGATGGCCTCAAATCCCGGGAAATTTTTCAAAAGGTAAATATAATTCTTGTTTCAGATCATGGTATGGCGACCACATCCTCTGATTCTATGATTTTTCTGGATGATTATATTCTTATGGATGATGTTGAAGTTATTGACTGGACACCAGTCACAGCCATTCGCCCTAAAATTCATGTGGACTCCATTTTTCAAAAACTCAATCATGTCCATCCAAAAATGTTCGTTTTTAAAAAGGGGGATGCCCCAAACCGGTTTCATTATAATAATAACCGACGGAATCAGCCCATTAATGCTGTAGCAGCTGAACATTGGTCCATCACAACTCGGGAACATTTCAACATAGATGACCATGCAGAAAAATATAATGGTGCAACCCATGGATTCGACCCCATATACCCATCCATGGGCGGCATCTTCGTTGGCCATGGCCCTGCTTTTAAATCTGGCTTGAATGGGCCGGGTATTACGAATATTCACCTTTATGAAATGATGTGTAAAATTTTGGGATTAACGCCGGCTGAAAATGATGGTAGCCTTGATTCAACAAGCCTTTTTATTTCCAACTGATTTTCCTTCACACTTTCCACTGCAATATCATATACTTCCCAATCCTTAAAAGGAGGTAAAGGAAGAATATGGACGTAAAACTTATTTGGCTTACTGGATTTGTAGGCATTTACTGGGCATACTGTTTATTCTGGGGTTTTAAAGGAGCCCGCGATGCCAAAACATCGGCAGATTATTTTCTCGCTGGCCGATCTATTGGTGTTTGGGTTTTTGTTTTAGCAGCCACCGCAACCAGTTTTAGTGGGTGGACTTTTGTGGGGCATCCCGGAAAAATATTCACGGATGGTTTACCTTATGCTTTCGCTTCTTTTTATGCACTAACCATTCCGCTCACCGGTGTTTTGTTCCTCCGGCGACAGTGGGTGTTGGGCAAAGTTTACCGTTATATCACCCCGGGAGAAATGTACAGCGACTATTATGGTGGTAATGCCATGCGACTTTTGACTGTATTGGTGGCATTTCTATTCAGCGTTCCGTATTTGGGTGTTCAACTCCGGGCTTCTGGAAATTTGTTTAATGTCCTTACTGATGGTCTCGTCAGTGTGAATTTTGGCATGTTTGCCCTTACAACAGTGGTGGTGATCTATGTAGCATCTGGGGGATTAAAATCCGTTGCTTATGTGGATTGTGCTCAGGCCATTTTGCTTGCTGTGGGGATTGCCATTTTGGGTGGCATCGCCATTCATTATGCCGGCGGATGGGGTGGTTTCACAGGCGGTTTGGCGGATATTGTACAAAAGGATGTTTCGTCCGGACAAAACCTTACGCCGGATGGATATTCAATGAAGGTTGCTATCCCAGGAGGTATTCAAATGGTATCCGCTGGGTCAAAAGCATCTGGTGGTGCGTGGACGGGTATTATGTGTATGACTTACATGTTTGCCCTCATGGGGATTCAATCTTCCCCTGCTTTTTCCATGTGGGCTTTTTCAAATAAAACCCCCCAGGCATTTCGTTGGCAGCAAGTTGTAGCTTCTTCTATTGTTGTGGGCATTCTATTGTTTACATTCACAATTTTTCAAGGCTTGGGTGGCCATATTCTTGTGGCCAATGGCGTCTTGGAAAATATCAGTGATAAAAATCTTGTACCTGAGTTGATCAATTTACTTTCTGATGCGGCGCCTTGGCTCGTAGGCTTGCTAGCTGTGTGTGCACTTGCGGCCATGCAAAGTACTGGTTCAGCCTATATGTCCACCTTTAGCGCCATGGTAACAAGAGATATTTATACCAAATACATTTCTCCCAGCGCATCTGATCAAACACAAAAAATGACTGGAAGGCTCTTTGTTGTTGTTGTGGCTGGAGCAGCATTAATCGTGGCTGCAAACTCAAGTCAGGCAATTGTTATGTTGGGTGGCCTAGCTGTTGCCTATGGTTTCCAAATGTATCCCGCACTGATCGGTATCTGTTATTATAGAGGATTTACCACTAAGGGTGTTGTTTTTGGGTTGGTGGTCGGCCTGATCGCGGTTACCTTAACGGATAAAACATCGGCCTGGTTTGGAGTTCCTTGGGGAGCATATCCTTTGACGATCCACAGTGCTGGTTGGGGAATTTTCTTCAATCTGTTAACCACAGTCTTGGTTTCACATTTTTCTGGTGAGTCGGATGTTGCAAAAGCGGTGAAAGCCAAAAAACATAAACTCCTTCAATCTATTACAGGTATGACGCCGAAAAGAAAAAAGAGAATCAAATTAGCTTGGGTATTAACGCTTGTATGGTTTCTTGTGGGCTTTGGACCCTTTGCTACCATTGGGAATGCTTTTTTTTCTGATCCCAATTCGCCCGCACTGTGGACACCCTTTGGGTTACCATCTTTATGGGTTTGGCAACTTATGTTTTTGGGGTATGGTATATTTGTTATGTGGTTTCTTGCCTTCCACATGGGATTTTCTGAACCCGTTGACCCCAAAAAGGTCGAAAAATTATCCAAAGAATTTATTTGATTTTATCATATTAATCAGGGAAACGGGATGAGACCATTTGAAATCATTTTATTCATATTGCTTGGTTGGGCAACAATCAATGTTTTTTACAGTCCGCATGAAAGAAGACATTCAAAATTATTGTTAAAAATTATCTTTTCTGTTTTCCTGATTCACTTATTTTTAGAGCAATCACGATGGCAGATGTTTCCAGCCTATACCTTAATCGGTGGAATGTTATTGACACAAAATCGATCGGCGAATTCAATATTAAAATTTATTTTTATTGGTTTGTTTGTTTTCTCGTTGATGCTTTCCATGGCTGTCCCGGTGATCAAAATGCCCAAATTAACTGGACCATTTACTGTGGGGACATCTATCTATCATTGGGTAGATCAAGATCGGCTGGAGTGGTTTACAGAAAACCCAAACGATAAACGGCAAATTATGGTTCAAATATGGTATCCGGGTGAAAAGATTAAAAAGGCAAAGCGATCGTCTTATTTAGATCGCATGGATATTCGCGCTGAAACGATTGGCGCTGCCGGTAATTTTCCCGGGTTTATTGCCAATCATTTGTCGTTGACCAAAACAAATAGTTTTATAGACATAAAACCCAATCCCGTTTCTGCGCCCTTTCCAATTATAATTATTTCCCACGGGATTACAAGTATGCGACAAATCCATACGTCTCTGGCTGAGAAACTGGCTAATCATGGATATGTGGTGATTGTTCCAGATCATAGTTATGACGCAAATCTCACTATTTTTCCTGATGGAAGTGTTGCGGATTATCGATCTGATATTACCGGTGATCCTGACAGTATTCTCATTCGGAGAAGTCAAATCAACACGCGTGCAGCTGACATTCATTTTCTCCTAAACCAGTTGGAGCGGATTCAGTCAGGTGAAATTATACACCCTTTAAATGGCTATTTAAACTTGAATCAAATTGGTCTAACCGGCCATTCTTATGGTGGTGGTACCAGCATACTCGCTTCTTTCCAGGATGATCGCATTGGTGCCATTTCAAACTTAGACGGGTGGATGAGTCCCGTCCCTAATAATATTATTGAAATGGGTCTATCACAGCCGTTCTTATATATTGGACGACCGAGTTGGGAAGGTTCAGATTATCCCAATAATTATTCAGACGCGGATAAAATAATAAAAAACAATAAAGGGCCTTCTTTTAAAATAATCATAAAAGAAACTCAACATTTGAATTTTACTGATGCCCCTTTGTTTTCTCCTTTTGTACCTAAAGTCTTAGAGGTTGGGAAGATGGATCGAGAGAGATCTGTTTTCTTGATCAATCAATTGTCCTTGGAGTTTTTTGACCAATTTCTTAGGTACAAACCCAGTCCGATTTTGAATAAAAAACAGCCTGTTCCAGAATTCATCTTTCATTAAAATGTCCCGAAACTGCGTATTCTTTATTTCCATTATAGTGCTGATTCTAACAGTGCCTTGGTGGTTTTTTGAATATTCAGGTACAATTATTCTGGGGCTTCCGGATTGGGCTTTCTATGCCGTTTTTATGGCCATTCTCTACTCTATTCTAATCACCTATATTTTAGGAAAATTTTGGAAAACCAAGGAATAGTGTGAATCAAACCCCATTGCTCGGGACAGGCGGTCTCATCTTCATGGCCTTGTATCTTCTTTCCCTTATTATTATTGGTTGGCTGGGTCGCAAGGCACAAAAAGAAAATACCCTTGCTGACTTTTATCTTGCGGGGCGGGGCCTGGGGGTGTTTGTTCTATTTCTCACCCTTTATGCAACGCAATACAGTGGCAACACATTGGTTGGGTTTGCGGGGCGGGCATACCGTGATGGCTATGACGCGTTAGTACTGATTACATTTCTTTCTGCCGCTGTGGGTGCCTGGCTCTTTTATGCCCCCAAACTATTTCGCCTTTCCCGTGAGCATCATTTTATTACACCCATAGATTTCATTGAGTATCGTTTTAATTATAAATGGCTTTCTATTTTGGGTGCAATATTATGTATAACTGCCCTAGCCAATTATATCTTAACAAACTTAAAAGCCATCGGGTATATTGTTGTTGCTGTGACCGGTGGGGTTGTTCCTTTCGCAATAGGCATTATAGTCCTGTCTTTAATAATGGTCATCTATGAAACCTTGGGGGGAATGCGCAGTGTCGCTTGGACCGATGTTATTCAGGGCACCATTCTTCTTTTTGGTGTGATAATTATTTTTATAATAATACAATTTGAATATGATGGCCTTTCAATTGTTTCAGATCAACTCATGAAAACTGCCCCAGAAAAATTCTTTTCTCCAACTTGGATTGAAAAACGAACGTGGATCAGCACGGTTGCGTTGGGCTTTTTTGGTATTTCCATTTATCCTCATGCCATCCAACGCATTTATTCCGCCCAGAATGAACATACCCTAAAACGATCCATTCAAATAATGGCTTTCATGCCATTGATCACTGTTTTATTTATGGTGGTTGTTGGGATAGTCGGCTCGGGAATCATCCCTGGGCTTGATAGAGCTGGTAGTGAAAAAATCACACTGTTGGTTCTGCAGGATTTGAGTCAGCGTGGTGCCATCAGCGGCGGCCTTTTGGTTTTGTTTTTATCAGCAATCATTGCAGCAATTATGTCTACCGTAGATTCTGCATTGCTATCCATGTCCTCCATCATCACAAAAAATATTTATTCCCGGTTCAAACCAACGGTCAATCAATCCAATTTAACCAAAATGGGAAAGATCCTCTCCTGGGTAATTATGGCAATTGCTGTTTATCTCGCCATTATATTACCCCAAACGATCTGGCGACTGTTGGAAATCAAGCTGGAACTTCTCATCCAAGTCGCGCCTGCCATTTTTCTTGGACTTTATTTGAAAAAACTCAAATCAAAATCTGTATTCATGGGAATGATCATCGGAACACTTGTCGCTGTAAGTATAATGATTACAAACAAGCTAGGCATGAACATCCCAGCCAAACCCTGGGGTATTCATGCCGGCGTATGGGGATTAATGATCAACGTCAGTACAATTTATTTTATGGAAAAACTTTCTGGCTTTAAAAATAAATAAATTAAACCTTTCAGGACTCATGCACCTTCTGATTGTCTATATTGTTTGGGGAAGTACTTATCTTGGAATCCGCGTGGCGGTACAAGAAGGGTCTGGCTTCCCTCCTATGATCATGTCTGCTACTCGGGTGTTTGCCGGCAGCTTAATCCTTGTTGCGCTGGCACGATTCATTCAAAAACAATCCCTGCGCTTAACCAAAGAAGAATGGGTCGTCTTATCTGTTTCTGGACTGGCGCTTTGGTGGGGCGGAAATGGATTGGTTGCAATCGCAGAAATGACTGTTCCTTCCGGATATGCTGCCTTAATCATTTCATGCACACCAATCTGGGTGGCAATTATAGAGTCTATTTTGGATAAAAAGCGGCCTTCATTTTTTCTCGTTATTTCATTATTAATTGGTGTTGCTGGTATCGCAGTTTTAAACTGGCCGGCAATTATAGCCGGTAACCTTAATGATCTTAAGGGTTTATTTTTATTGATCATTGCCGGATTAAGTTGGGGTGCTGGTTCTATATATCAAAAAAGAAAAAATATTCATACTACACCTGAGATCAGTTCTGCGGTACAGCAATTCACCGGTGGGATCGCACTGTTGATTACATCTTTTATTATATCTGAGCCGACTATGAATCCGGTTCCATCCGCCTGGTGGGCTTGGGGATACTTGATCATTTTCGGTTCTGTAATTGCATTTACCTCTTTTGTAAAAGCATTAAAATTGCTCCCACCTAATGTTGTATTTACCTATGCCTTTGTCAATCCTGTCGTGGCGGTGATTCTTGGGTTTTTTATTTTAGGTGAACCCATCACCCCGTGGACTTTTGCTGGTGCAACCTTGGTTATCATTGGGGTGCTTGGGGTGTTCAAAGAACAAAAGAATGGTATTCCCCAACATGATTAAATTCATGGACAACAAAACTCTATTTTTTGAGTCTTTATAAAACATATTCCCGAATTCTATAAACTAAAGTCTTTACCTAATTATGAAAAAAACCATTCTTCTTACTGTTACCCTGTTTACCATTTTATCCGCCCAAAACACCTATATGTTTTCGGGGCGTGTCCACCCCGAACTCAAGTGGCAAACTATTTCGACCAAACATTTTAATATTCATTATCACCAGGGGATTGAAGAAATCGCTAAAGAGGGGGCCATTATTGCGGAACATGTTCGCCCCACATTATTGGCACAAATGGATCTGGATACGATTCCACGGATTGATATTATTTTCACGACAGAAGATGAAATCATGAATGGCTTTGCCACTTGGATGTACAACACCTTTATATGGGTGGATCAAAATGATGCTGCCATCTGGCTGGAAAAAGGGAAGTGGCTTGAACAGGTTCTGTCCCACGAGCTTCAACATATCGTTCTTCTCCATAAAACCAAATCCTGGATGCCCGATCCCATGGGCCGATTATTATCCGGAATCCCGGGGTGGGTTGTAGAGGGCACAGCAGAATACGAAACTGAAAGCTGGCGTCCGTATCGTGCAGATCTGTCCCATAAAGCCCATGTGCTTCAAAATAAAATGGGTTCAATGGATCCCCACCATGATGGTTTTTCAAAGATGCTCTATTGGGCAGATCGGTTTGGCGATTCAACGATTACAAAAACATTGGCATATCGAAATGATTTTAAAACCTTTTCATTTAAAACGGGATTTAAAAAAGCAACCGGTATCACCGTAGACCAATTCAATGAAGACTGGCGTAGGCAAATGAATACCTATTACTACGGCTATCGCGCACAAAAAGAATCTTACAAAGAAATGGGTGAAGTCTTTACGCTCCCCATTAAAAAAATGCAGTCCTTTTCATTTTATGAAGACAGTACCAAAATGGCCCTGCTTGGTTTACTTGATAAAGAACAGCAGGATGTTTCTCTCATTATCGCAGAGCGCGATACGGCCAAGGAACGGAAACGTTTTGAAAAATGGGAGAAAAACATTAATAAGCTCAAGGGAAAAAACAAAAAGACAAAAAAGGATTCTCTCGCTTTAGAAAAACCCTATAAAGAAAAAGTGCTGTGGAAAAAAGATGAAGTAGATTTTGGACAGTTTCACCCAAATATGGCTTGGTCCGCTGATGGGAAAAAACTGGCTTATTCAAAATACCATTATGGAATAAACCAATCCATGGTTTATGATATTAAAGTTTACGATACCGAGTCTGAAAAACACCGATGGCTGACCAAGTCCCTGCGGGCAACCTATCCCGTGTGGTTGGATTCCAACACGATCGCTTTTGTTGCTCACCATAATAATGTATCCAATGTTTATACTTTAAATATCACCGGTAAAGAGCCAAAGCTGCTGACAAATTTTATGGATAATACTCAGATTGCATATTTATCCGTTTCTCCGGATCAGGGTTCGATCGCATTTGCAATGAATCCAAAAAATGGAAATATGGATATTTATACGTTGAATGTTAAATCAGGTGATCTGAAGCAAATTACGACCGAACCCATGGCAGACATTGGCCCCGTGTGGCATCCAGATGGGACGGCAATTTCTTATACATCTAATGCCAATGGTGTACCAAACATCCATACCATAAACCTGAGTACCGGTAACGCCACAGTAAATACAGATGCGGGCGATGGGATTTGGTCCCATCAATGGATGCCAAATGATTCACTTATTTTGGCATCATCCTTGGGTGATGTGGATTCTGTTCGATTGGTTAAGGTCAATCCTTTCCGCAAGCCCAATACAAAGCCGCTCTCTTTAAGAGACAACTATACTTCCTGGTTAAAAGCGGGACCGAATGTGTCTTTCGTTAATGAAAAATCCGATTCATTGCCGGAAATTTCAGATCCACAAAAATACAAATTCACCAAACACATGCGACCTTTTGTCACCTTATTTTTACCCACCCCAACACCATTCGGAATGGCATCTTGGGTGGATGCCTTAGGACGAAATACATTTTTAACAATAGGATATCTTAATCCGAACGATGTCAAACTCAGCGGTATAGTGTTTGATTATACCACAGCCAGTTTTGGACCATTGTGGAGTGTTTTTTATTCACACAATATGGATGGAGCATTCCGCCGATACAATAAAGCAAATATGATTGATATTATGGACGGTCTTTCCTTGGCTCTAACTCACCCCATGAATTTCGGTGAATCACCGTCGTCTAATCATAACTTATCATTAAGGGCTTCTTTTATTAATCACAATATTACAGTTGGAAATAAAACCGATAAAAAAACAGGTGAGATGATTCCACTGGATACAAGTCAATATGTAAACCTGCCCATCCCGGAACAAGGAAAAGAAGGTTTGGTTTCATTGAGTTATCTTTGGTCAAACAAACGCCCTCACGCCTGGAACAGCCTTCATCCAACTCAAGGTTATGGTCTTTTGGCAGAAGTGAATTACGCCAACAAAAATCTTTTCGGAAATTTCAGTTATACCCGTTTTAAAACAGATATGTATGCCAACATTCCCATTGGCAAAACGGCGCTATATTTCCGCCTAAAAACAATGATGTATTCCGGACAACCGCCTGCACAGGATTTTCTTGGGCTTACGGATGATGAGCCAATCTATATTAGTGGAATCGGCCCCAGTGAGTTTTTGCCTGAAAATCATAACCCAAGAGGGTGGTCCGGTCATCGACTGGGCGATAAGCTCATATACGGATCTTTAGAATATCGTCTCCCAATTGCGCCAAAAGCTGCATCCGTAAATCTTATTTCAGATTTCGGTAATGCTTGGTCAGCGGATAAAGAAAAAGAAAAAATGGTTGTTACCGGGGGGTATGAATTACGGATTGCTTTTGGACCATTTGTTCTGTCCGGTGGTGATGCACAAACCGTTGATGACTGGAAAAATAATAAAAAACCCCTTCGTTATTATCGCCTTGCCTTGACCAATCCCTTTTGAATTGAAAATAATTCTTCTATCTATTGTTAGATTAGCTTGGGGCTTGTTTACAACATTTTTATTTGGTTTATTGCAGCCATGAAACGTTTTATAACTATGTTGTTAAAATCCAAAATGCTGGTTGCGGTTCTTGTTATAATTTTCAATGCAATAGCGTTTTCTCAAGAAAATACAGCTAATAATAAACGAGTAATTATTACGAAAAAAATATCCACAGGTAAAATTACATTAGATGGATTATTAAATGAATCGGAATGGAAAATGGTTTTGCCTGCCACAAATTTTATCCAGAAAGACCCGGTTGAAGGGGCTCCCAGTACGGAAAAAACAGAAGTATATGTTATATATGATGAAGATAATCTTTATATCGGAGCTATGCTATTTGATAGTAATCCGGATGGAATTCTTGCTTACCAGAAACGCAGGGATCAGAGCCTTCGTACCGATGATCGTTTTATGTGGATTCTAGATACTTTTCTCGATGGGCGCACTGGTTACTTTTTTGAAGTTAATCCTGCTGGACTTATGGGTGATGGTCTTATTGTTGGTAGTGGATCCCATTGGGGAACAAACAAAGACTGGAATGGGATCTGGGATGCAAGAGTAGTAATTGTACCTGGGGGTTGGTCTGTTGAAGTGGTTATTCCTTTTCGCACATTAAATTTTGATCCAAATATAGATACTTGGGGAATCAATTTTCAGCGTACGGTTCGTAGAAAAAATGAAGATGCAAAATGGAGCGGATTCCAACGCAATAAAAAGTTGACTACCCCGATACACGCAGGTCATCTTACAGGACTTAAAAACTTGACGCAGGGAAGAGGAATTGAATTAAAACCCTATATTAGCAGGAACCATCGACAAATAAATATAGATAAAAAAATAGAAACGAATAATCGCAATGATTTAGGCTTTGATATTTCTATGAATATTACTTCAGGGCTGAAAGGATCGTTAACATATAATACAGATTTTGCAGAAGCAGAAGTAGACCAACGTCGTATAAACTTAACGCGATTCCCTTTAAGGTATGCTGAAAAACGCGGCTTTTTTCTTGAAGGTGCTGGTGTTTATTCTTTTTTGCCTCGAAATGGTGTGACACCATTTTTTAGCCGACGAATTGGTTTAAACGAAGGAAAACAAATACCGATAAACTATGGAGCTAGATTGTCTGGCCAATTAGGCAATTACGAACTCGGTTTTATTCAATCAAATACCAAACCCGTAGAAAATATGCCCGGTGAAAATTTTACTGTTGCCAGAGTGAAAAGAGCCTTTTTAAAACAATCTTATATAGGTTTTGTTTATACAGACCGCTCATCAAACAAAATCAAAGTTGACTCTTCAGCAATGGATCAAAATCTTTATGGTACAGATTTGGATTTAAAAACTTCTGAATTTATGGGTAATAAAAATCTCGAGTTCCAGGCTTTTCTTGTATATAATACGGCACCTAAAAATAAACCTGATCTCAATTTTTCTGATCTTTCCGCGCGAGGTTTTAGATTAAACTATCCAAATGATATAATACGTACACATGTATCATACCGAGAATTGGGTGAAATGTATAATCCTGCAGTAGGCTTCAGTAGTCGTAATGGTTTTAAACGTATACAACCGAGTTTTAGTTATCATCCTCGTCCAGAGAAATATGAGTTTATTCGACAAATAGAATTTGGTATTCAATATGAGTATATGACCGATCTCCATAATAATATGCTTAAAAAAGAAACGACGATAACACCATTTAACATACGTTTTGAAAGTCAGGATGAACTTGGAATTAAAATTGTGAACCTGATAGAATATCTTGATAAATCTTTTGCTATTTACAAGGATATAACTATTCCTGTTAAAAAATATAGCAGTAATGAATTTCAGTTTAAATTTGAAACATCAGAAAAACGAATGATATCGACAGAATTAGAATATCAAACCGGTGATTTTTGGACTGGCGAAAAACAGACTTTAAAAACCCAAATTTCGATAAAACCATTTTCTGGTTTTAATATCCAAACTGAGTACGAAAAGAATCAAGTCACATTGAGTGAAAATAATTTTAATACGGAATTATACAATATCGAATTAGGAATTTATCCTACTCCACGCACTGCTATCTTTACCAATATACAATATGATAATATATCCAATGCGTTGGGTCTTTTTGCCAAACTTCAACATACCATTCGCCCGGGGAGTGACATATATTTGGTTTATACACATAACTGGGCCAGTGAGAGCGATCAAATATTTGATTTTAATTTAGTTACCATATCAAAAATCAGCTCTTTAAAAATCAATTATACCTTGAGGCTTTAGGTCTACTCAAAGGTTGTTTCTAAATAAATATAAATAATTATATTGTTTGCAAATTGTTTCTTTCCCAATATCCTAGTTTGGGTGTAATCTTCGTTGCCTGAAATTTATATTTCATGCTTTTTTCCACTTACTAAAGGCCAGCCAGCAACACCTTTTACGTGACCTCACAACAGTCTAAGATCACCGCTATCGTTGGCGCCCAATGGGGCGACGAAGGCAAAGGGAAAATCACTGATTTCTTTGCTGGCGAATCAGATTACGTGGTCCGTTTCCACGGGGGAAACAATGCCGGCCATACCATCATCGTTGATGGTGTTACGTTCAAACTTCATCTCATCCCATCCGGAATTGTCTATGGCGAACCTATGTCTATTATCGGCAATGGCGTTGTGGTAGATCCCAAGGCGTTACTCGATGAAATTGCATATGTAAAAGAAAAAGGGATCAATCCAAAGCTTATGGTAAGCGATCGGGCTCATGTAATAATGCCCTATCATATTGCCATGGATGGGGCCCTTTCTGGACATCAAGGCAATCTCGCCGCTGGAAGCACCCGCCGTGGAATTGCGCCTGTTTATGCGGATAAAATGTTCCGAAATGGCATCCGCATGATTGACCTTTTAGAGCCGAATGTGTTTAGAGAAAAATTGGATAAAGGCTATACATTTGCTAAGGGAATAATTGAAAAAGCACTCAACTGTTCTTTAGATATTTCTTTGGATGAAATTTTTAAAACTTATTTAGAATATGGACAAAAATTAAAACCCTATATTCAAGATACTTCGGTTGAACTTTATAACGCCCACAAATCAGGCAAGTCCATTTTATTTGAAGGTGCGCAGGGTATTTCTCTGGATGTAGATCATGGTGTCTATCCTTTTACCACGTCTTCCAATACGGCGGCAGGACATATTTCCACAGGAACTGGCGTAAGCTTCAGAGACATTGATCGGATTATTGGTGTAACAAAAGCCTATTTGAGTCGCGTGGGAGACAGTCCATTGCCGTCTGAAATTCATGGTGACGAGGCGAAAAGCCTTCGAGATAAAGGCGGCGAATACGGCACAACCACCGGCCGGCCACGGCGTGTGGGTTGGTTAGATTTGGTTCAAGTGCGACAAGCGGTTCGCGTGAATGGACTTACAGAAATTGCCCTGACAAAATTAGATATATTAAACGGATTTGATAAGCTTCCCATTTGTGTCGCTTATGATGTAGATGAAAAACACATCACTGAAATGCCCGCAAGTTTAACTGAATATCGTAACGCAAAACCTATTTATGAATCATTGAAGGGGTGGGGTGATCTTCCTGAAAATATTTGGGATAAAGGCTACGACGCCATGCCCCAATCTTTGAAAGATTATATTTCATTTATTGAGCGTGAAGTGAACTGTCCCGTAAAAATTGTTTCGGTAGGACCCCAACGCCATGAAACCATAATCCGTTAATGATTAAACACAAAACTCACAAAGATAAAAACCGTAGTTCTTTTTGTGTCCTTTGTGAATTTTGTGTTTAAATAAATGGCGTTTACTAAAGAAATCATCGACTTTGTCGGGCTCTCTGATGATGACATTAAAACAAAATTGGTGGAACTCAACATTCCACTCACGCCTCAAGAGGCGCTTAAGATTCAGAATGACATGCTGGGGCGTGCGCCGTCTTTAGCAGAGCTCGTTTTATTTTCTATTCAAGGATCCGAACATTGTTCTTATAAAAGCAGTCGCAACCATTTAAAACAATTTACCACGGAAGGTCCCAATGTGGTGCTGGGAGCCAAAGAAGACGCAGGTGTGGTGGCAATCGCCACAGATAACGATGATCATCGTTGGTGCATTGTGATGAGTCACGAATCTCATAATCATCCATCTCAAATTGTGCCTTACGAAGGCGCAGCCACGGGCGTCGGTGGAAATGTCCGGGACGTGTTATGTATGGGTGCAGAAGTAATTGCTGTTACCGATTCATTTCGTTTTGGAAGTATTAAAAACAATAAAACCAAATGGATTCACGATGGTGTCGTAGCGGGAATTGCTGGCTATGGAAATCCTTTGGGTATCCCCAATGTGGGTGGTGATTTGTATTATCACGAAGGCTATAATGAAAATTGTTTAGTTACATTGGTAACGCTTGGTATCGTTCGGGAAGATGATATTATTCATTCTTACGCGCCGAAAAATGCGGACGGTTATGATTTAATTTTACTGGGAAAACCCACCGATAATAGCGGATTTGGCGGTGCTAGTTTTGCTTCATTAGAACTTGAAGATGATAAGAAAGAGCAAAACAAAGGGGCAGTTCAAGAACCAAATGCATTTTTAGAACGGCATCTTTTGAAATCATCTTATGCGCTATTTGAAATATTGAAAGAAAAAGGGTTGATTGAACAAATCGGCTTCAAAGATTTAGGTGCTGGTGGTGTGGCGTGTGCCAGTGTGGAATTAGCAGAAACATCCGGCTACGGTGCAGAGGTTTGGATGGATAAAATCCATATCGGCATGGACAATTTACATCCGTCCGTTTATCTTTGTAGTGAAACTCAAGAACGATTTATGTGGGTTTGTTCGCCAGAAATTACGCCCATGATTTTAGACCACTATAATAATGTGTTTGATCTTCCCGGCATTAGTGAGGGTGCTCGCGCATCGGTTGTTGGAAAGATTCAAAATGACGGTCAGTATATTGTTCATAACGGCGATGAAGAAATTGTGAATGCGAAAGCGAGAGAAGTTACGGAAGGCTTTTTATACGATCGACCTTATGAAGCACGAGAAAATAATTTTATAGAACCTAATCTGCCGGAACCAACAAATTATAATCAAGTTTTGTTGGATGTTTTAATTCACGAAAACATGGCGAGTCGCGAACCTGTTTTTGAACAATACGACAAACAGGTTCAAGGTCGTATTCATACAGAAACCGGCTTGGCAGATTCCGGGGTCATGGCGCCATTTAATTCAGAAAAATATCCGGAAGAAATTCGCAATGTAGGTATCGCTCTTTCCACCGATCACAATCCAAGATACGGATTGATTGATCCCTATTGGGGTGGCATAAATGCGGTGGTGGAATCCATGCAAAATGTGGCGGCTGTTGGAGCAACACCTCACGCTTTGTCCGACTGTCTCTGTTTTGGAAATCCGGAGAAACCACATCAAATGTGGGAATTTGTGGAAAGCGTTCGTGGTGTGGCTGATGCCTGTCATGCCATTACTTTAAAGGATAATCCCAACCATGCCACGCCAATTATTGCGGGAAATGTAAGTTTTTACAATGAATCAAAAAGTGGCGCTATACCCCCCAGCCCCATTTTGAGTTGTTTGGGCCGATTGAAAGATGTAAACAAAGCAGTACCGGCTCATTTTCAAAAATTGGATTCTATTGTGTTAATGATTGGCGAACGAAAAAACGAATTGGGCGGTTCGGTTTATTATAGTTTATTTGATGAAGTGGGCGCCAATGTGCCCAAACCCAATTTGGAAGAAGTGAAAAACCAAATTTTTGCACTGACTGGTTGTATTGATGATGGTTTGGTTCTCTCTTGTCATGATATTTCCGATGGTGGTGTTGCATCGGCTATTTCTGAAATGGCGTTTGGTAACAATATTGGATGTGAAATAAAAATTAATAGCAGCCTATCAAAAGAACAATTATTGTTTTCTGAAACCGGTGGATTCGTTGTTGAATCATCATCAGAAAATATTGAAGAAATAAAATCAATATTTTCGAATTATAGTTTGGATGTTTTTAAAATTGGATCAACAGGTGGAAAGACAATTCAAATGAATGATGTTATAAATATATCTGTGAATGATATTAAAGAAGCATGGGCAAATGGATTGCGTGAAAAATTATGATTAGTTGGGTAACACAGAAAATCACAAAATTAGCTTTAATTTTTTCTCTGTGTCTTCGCACCTTCGTAGTAATAAAATAATGGTTAAAGAAAAAATAGACTACAAATCAGCCGGTGTAGATATTGATGCTGGGAACGAAGCGGTAGATCGCATCAAAGATGGGGTGAAAGCCACCTTTACATCCAATGTGCTGACCGGTATCGGCAGCTTTGGTTCGCTCTACGATCTTAAACCCATTTTAGAAAACTATGATCATCCGGTGATGGTTCAGAGCATTGATGGTGTGGGGACGAAAACAATCATTGCCCGAAAACTGGAGAAATTCGACACCATTGGCATTGATCTTTTGAGCGCCGCCGCCAACGATATTTTAGTAATGGGTGCAAGACCACTCACTTTTCTTGATTATATCGCAAATGATAAATTGAATCCGGACACTATTGAAGAAATTGTTTCAGGTATGGTCAAAGCCTGTCGGGATACGGGCGTGTCTTTAGTCGGTGGTGAAACAGCAGAAATGCCAGACACGTATCTGTCCGGAGAACATGATTTGGTTGGCATCATCACCGGTGTGGTAGAAAAGGAAAAAATTATTACTGGTGAAACTATTGAGCCGGGCGATGTGGTATTAGGACTTCCATCCAGCGGACTGCATACCAATGGTTATTCGTTCGCTCGGAAATTATTCTTTGAAATAGGTGGATATGATGTGAATGACATCATTCCCGAATTGGAAAAGTCGGTTGGGCTCACTTTACTGGAACCACACATTAATTATACGAACCATGTCTTCACTGCGCTTGATGCGGGAATCGACGTAAAGGGCATCGCCCATATTACCGGCGGCGGATTGGTTGAAAACATACCGCGCATTTTACCAGATGGATGTGGCCTTGATATCAAAAAAGGATCCTGGCCTATTTTGCCTGTTTTTGATGTGATGCAATCTCTTGGCGACGTAGAAGAAGATGAAATGTTTCGTGCGTTTAATCTGGGCATCGGTATGGTCTTTATTGTGAGTCCGAGTGATGTGGATTCTGTAAAAGATGTGCTAAAAGATCAGGCGGGCGTTTTTGAGATTGGTGCCGTCGTTAGCGGAAACAATAAAGTGGTTATAAAATGAATGTTTCTATAGCCGTCATCCAATTCCCCGGTTCCAATACGGAACGAGAAACACTTATGGCCTGTCGCCGTGTGGGATTAAGCCCCGTGGAGTTTTTGTGGAATGAGCCGGTAGAAAAATTATCTGTTTTTGATGGATATGTTATTGTAGGCGGATTTGCCTACGAAGACCGTTCCCGCGCTGGTGTAATCGCAGCTTTGGATCCTATTATGACACAAATAAAGATTGAAGCGGAAAAAGGGAAACCTATCTTAGGCATTTGCAATGGTGCACAAATTCTGGTGGAAAGCGGCCTTCTCCCCGGATTAGACGATCACCGTGTGGGTATTGCTCTTACAGATAACAAGCGGGTGAAGGGGCGACATTTGCTTGGGGTTGGTTATTATAATACGTGGGCGAATTTGCAAATGTCCGCACCATCCAACCGCTGTGCGTTTACACGACATTTAAAAACTGGTGATTGGATAAACGTTCCATTGGCGCATGGCGAAGGGCGATTTGTTGTTCCTGATGAATTGCTGGAAAAAATGATTTCCAACGATCAAACGGTTTTTCAGTATTGCGATGATAGTGGAAACGTTGTGGATGAATTTCCAACCAACCCCAACGGTTCAATGTATAACTTGGCGGCGGTGTGTAACGCCCGGGGAAATGTCATGGCGATGATGCCCCATCCGGAGCGAACTGAAAATGGGGATGCGATATTTTCTTCTATGAAAGAATTTATCAAAAATGGGAATCCCGTTTCGGATCACACATTATCTTTTGACCGCCCCCATTATAAGGTGGCAAATTACGAAACGAACGGTGATTCGTCGGAATGGGTCATTGATATGACTATCACAGACAACGAAGCTGCATCTGTACACAATGCATTGAATCATTTGGGCTTTGATGTCTCTATCTCTCGCCAGACCCATTGGGAAATTTCAATAGATGGCAACCGGGAAGCCATCCTGAAAGAAATTGACGCTACCGGGGAACTCTATAATTCCAATAAAGAATTCATCAGCAAAACCACATCTACGCAAAACACAACATCTTACTTGGTTCGGCAAAAAGAAGATATAATCGGACGGGCAAAATTTGAATCCCTGACAAAACGATTTGAAATTAAAAATATTTATGAAATAAAGCGCGGTGTCATATGGAATGTGACTATTAATAGCGGTAATTTTGAAAATGTTTTAGACAGGGTTTTAGATACACACATATTATTCAACCCATTATCTCATGAATGCTATCGAATCAACTGAACATTACAAAGACCGCATCAAAGCGGAACTGAATAACGTTTTAACCAAAACGGCTTTGTCCGGCGGAACCAAGCGAACCGGGAAAGTGCGAGACCAATATAATTTTGGCGACAAGGTGGCACTCATTACCACAGATCGTCAAAGTGCCTTCGATCGGGTTCTTGCCTCCATTCCTTTTAAAGGCCAAGTTTTAAATCTCACCAGCGCGTGGTGGTTTGAACAGACCAAACACATTATTCCTAACCAAGTGATATCAGTCCCCGATCCCAATGTGACTCTGGCAAAAAAGTGTGATGTCTTCCCTATAGAATTTGTGGTTCGCGGATATATTACTGGTAGTACCAGCACTTCACTTTGGACGGTTTACAATAAGGGCGACAGAAAATATTGCGGAAACGATCTACCAGAAGACTTGGTGAAAAATCAAAAGTTAACTGCCAACATGCTTACTCCTACTACCAAAGAAGAGCACCACGATCGCCCCATCGCCCCGGATGAGATTGTGAGCGAAGGATGGATGACGCAAGAAGACTGGGATTATAGTAGCGAAAAGGCTTTAGAACTCTTTGCTTTCGGACAAAAGAAGGCTGCTCAAAACGGAATGATTTTAGTGGATACTAAATATGAAATGGGCCGCGATACAGATGGTACTATCCGACTTATTGATGAAATCCATACACCAGACTCAAGCCGTTTCTGGATTGCCAAAACCTATGGTGAACGAATGGCAGCGGGACAAGAACCACAAAATATTGATAAAGAATTTTTACGGCTTTGGTTTGTGGATAATTGTGATCCGTACAATGATGAAACATTGCCGGAAGCACCGGAAGAATTGGTGGTCGAACTTTCGAGTCGTTACATCTATTTATATGAAACCATAACGGGCGGGTTGTTTCCTTTTCCTGATTCGGGGAAACCTGTTAATGAACGAATTAATGAAAACTTAAAGGAAGTATTATGAAAACAGTGATAATTATGGGTTCCACTTCTGACGAACCCCATGCAATGAAAATTACAGATAAATTAGATGAATACGGCATTGCCTGGGAACAGCATGCAGCGTCTGCACACAAACAACCGTTGAAAGTTTTAGAAATTTTGACCGCGAATAAGGATGAAAAAGAAATCGTGTATATCACCATCGCCGGTCGGTCAAATGCCTTATCCGGATTTGTAGCTGCGAATTGTGAATTTCCCACTTTGGGGTGTCCGCCCTTTGCAGACAAGACTGATATGTTAGTGAATATTCATTCCACACTGCAAATGCCCAGCAATACACCGGTGTTAACCATTCTTGATCCGGGGAATTGTGCTTTGGCCGTTAAGCGGATTTTGGGTGTCTGAACTGAAAAACATTTCACCGTTGGATGGCCGTTACGCAAATAACATAAAAAATCTATCCACATATTTTTCCGAATCAGCGCTCATGAATTATCGCCTGAAAGTGGAGATCGAATATCTCCTTGCGTTAGGAAATGAAAAAACCATTGATGAGCTGCCTGCTTTTTCTAAAGAAGAACAATCGCGCCTGCGGAAGATCTATCAAAACTTTAATACGGCCGGAGCAGAAAAAATAAAACAGATCGAAGCGACCACCAACCATGATGTAAAAGCCATCGAGTATTACATTCAGGGTAAGGTCAAAAAACGCCATCATCCGTGGATACACTTTGCCCTCACATCTGAAGATGTAAATAATCTTTCCTACTCGCTCATGTGGCAGGGAGGGTTGCAAAGCGTGTATCTGCCTGCCCTTCTATCCCTGAATAAAGAATTAAAAAAACTTGCTCGAAAATATAAAAATGCAGCCATGTTGTCCCTAACCCATGGTCAGCCAGCCACCCCTACAACCTTCGGAAAAGAATTGGCCGTTTTCTGCGCTCGGTTGGGTCGCCAGATCCACCAGATAAAATCTCATAAACTTTTGGGGAAGTTCGGCGGCGCCACAGGCACGTGGTCCGCCCACAAAGCTGCATATCCAAAAATAAATTGGATAAGTTTTTCATCGAAATTTATAAAATCATTAGGGCTGGAGCCCAACCTGATCACTACCCAGATCGAACCCCACGATTCGGTTGCGGAAAGCTACCATCAGGTGGTTCGCGTGAATTCGATTCTGACCGATCTATGCCGGGATATGTGGGCCTACATCGGTCGAGGAATTCTGGGGCAGAAAAAAGTGGCCGGGGAGGTTGGCTCCTCTACCATGCCCCATAAAATCAATCCCATCCAGTTTGAAAATGCAGAAGGGAATATGGGTCTTGCTAATTCGCTTTTGAATCATTTGGCCACCAAGCTTCCCATTTCACGAATGCAACGGGATCTCACCGATTCTACTACATTGCGGAATCAGGGCGTGGCGCTGGGACATTCTTATTTGGCATTACAAAATATTTCAAAGGGCTTGAGACGGATCACGATTAATAAAATTCAAATGGCAAATGAGATCGACAACCGCTGGGAGGTGTTGGCGGAGGCAATTCAGACAATCCTGCGAAAATCAGGAAAAGTCGATGCGTATGAACAACTTAAAGAATTGACCCAAGGACAATCCGTCAATGCAGAATCCATGGTTAAATTTGTGACTGGATTGAAACTTGTTGATGAAGATAAACAAGCGCTTTTATCCCTTACGCCAGCAAGCTACATCGGACTTGCATCCAAACTTGTGGATTTAATCTAATGTGCGGTATCGCTGGTATATATTCCCATAAACCTGTCGCAGCTGAACTCTACGACAGTATAATTCATTTGCAGCATCGCGGACAAGATGCGGCTGGGATCATGACTTTTGATGACCGCATGCATAAAGAAAAAGGCGTGGGGCTCGCCAAGGAAGTCTTCAATGAAACTAACATGGAATTGCTGACGGGGAACATCGGAATTTCTCACAATCGATATCCCACGCATGGTGGCTTTTCTCATGGCGAAGTTCAGCCTTTTTGGACATCCGTTCCTTACGGTATCGCATTGGCTCATAACGGAAATCTCACCAATTATCAGAGTCTTGCAGAAGAAATCACACAAAAAGATAGCCGCTATTTAAATACCACTTCCGATTCAGAAGTCCTTCTGCATTATTTCGCAGATTTGCTTCATACAAACAACCCACCAGAAGATAGTGAAGAATTTTTCTATCTCTTGTGCAATGCGGTGACCAAGATTTTTAAACGGGTTAAGGGGGCTTATTCCGTTACCAGTCTTGTTATTGGAAAGGGGCTCGTGGTTTTTCGCGATCCACATGGAATCCGACCTTTGGTGAAAGGTGAGCGCCCCAACGGGAATGGTGGAAAAGATTATATTTTCGCTTCAGAAAACACCATGTTTTACGCTTTGGGGTTTGAACCAAAAGGAACCGTGCTCCCCGGAGAACTCATTTATGTAGATGAAAGCGGGAAGGTCTTCAGTAAGCGTTTGGTGAAAAAAGAATTCAATCCATGTGTTTTTGAATATGTGTATTTTTCTCGTCCCGATGCCACCTTAAATGATGTGAGTGTTTATCGATCTCGATTGCGGATGGGACAAAACTTAGCAGAAGCGTGGAAGAAAAAATATCCCAATATAACGCCCGACATTGTCATCCCTGCGCCCAGCACCGCAAATACATCAGCTCTTTCATTCGCTCACGAGTTGGGTGTGAGATATTCAGAAGGACTATATAAAAACACATTCATCGGACGAACCTTTATTATGCCGGGTCAAGCAGAGCGAAAAAAATCTGTAAAGTATAAATTGGTGCCACAAGAAACAGAAATTCGTGATAAAAAAGTGCTAATTCTGGATGACAGTATTGTCCGGGGAAATACGAGTAGAGAAATTGTTCGCATGTTGAAAGACTTTGGTTCTAAAGAGGTGTATTTTGCTGTTGCCTGTCCGCCTGTAAAATCGCCCTGTTTTTATGGTGTAGATATGCCAACCAAGAACGAGCTCATTGCTGGAAATATGAACGAAAATGAAATCCAAGAATACTTGAATGTAGATGCGCTTTTGTATCAAAAAATGGATGATTTGGTCGAAGCCGTGACAAGGAAAGGAAAACATTATATTGATCATCCGTGCATGGCGTGCCTGGATGGGAATTATGTGGCCAATGATATTGATGAAGCCAAAATTAACGAAATGGAAACCATGCGCTTAAATGACCGGAATGGTAAGTAACCGTAAGGATAGAAGAAAACGAGTGAAGAAAATAATAAATCCATCGGTTCCGTGCTTACCCTTGGTGCTTCATTTGGTGTTAATGTTGGGGGAATTGTAGGCGCTGTGGCTCAAAAAATATTAGTCATTGGTTCCGGCGCACGGGAACACGCTATCGTTCGCGCATTGGATCGTTCCCCTCAAGAAAAAAAAATTTATTGTCTTGCTTCAAATAGGAACCCCGGCATTGCTGAGCTTTGCGATGAAATATTAATTGGCAATTTTAATGATCCAGAATTTGTGGTGAGTTATGTCAATGAAATTGGCGTAACGCTGGCCATCATCGGACCGGAGAATCCACTGGCAAATGGGGCGGCAGATGCCCTGTGGGGTGCAAATGTTAAAGTCGTGGGACCCAAAAAAAATTTAGCCCAATTGGAAACATCCAAAGCCTTCACCCGAAATTTATTAAAAGAATACCATATTCCCGGTGGGCCTAAATATCAAACATTCAATTCTTTGAATGGGGTTTTTGATTTTTTAACTGAACTTGGCGAAAACTACGTGGTGAAATTTGACGGACTCGCTGGTGGCAAGGGCGTAAAAGTATCAGGAGAACATTTGCATTCCCACGATGAAGCAATTGCTTATTGCCAAGAGCTCGTGAATAGTGGCGGTGAGTTTGTGATCGAAGAAAAATTTATTGGCGAAGAATTTTCACTCATGAGTTTTTGCGATGGTAATATATTAAAACACATGCCTGCGATTCAAGACCACAAACGAGCTTACGATGGAGATACGGGACCGAACACCGGTGGCATGGGAACTTATACCGACGCCAACCATTCCCTTCCATTTTTAACTAATGATGAAATTGCGGAAGCTCAAGAGATCAATATTAAAACCGCAAGGGCCGTAAAAAACAAATTTGGCGATGGTTACAAAGGTGTTCTTTACGGCGGATTCATGATAACGACAAACGGTGTCAGGCTCATTGAATACAATGCCCGATTTGGAGATCCGGAAGCCATGAATGTGCTTTCTCTATTAAAATCCGATTTTATTGATATTTGTGTTGCCGTTGCAGATGGCACCCTGGATCAAGTTGATGTCAGTTTTGCAAACAAAGCCACTGTGTGCAAATATGCCGTACCAGAGGGCTATCCAGACAATCCTGTAAAAGGTAGGCCGATTGACGTCTCGGGTGTTTCTAATCCTGATGTATTGTTTTATGCTTCCGTTGACTTTAAAGGTTCGGGTTTGGTGGAAGCTGGAAGTAGAACTGTCGCTATTGTAGGAATAGCCGATACAATTTCGGAAGCGGAAAAAATTGCTGAAAAAGAAGTATCATCTATTGCTGGTCCGCTTTTTCATCGAATCGATATTGGAACAGATGACGTCATCCAAAAGCGTATTGATCACATGGAATCCTTGCGATGATTAAGCTGGGTGTAATTGGCTCTACAAACGGAACTGACCTGCAAGCCGTTCTGGACGCCATTTCCTACGGTGAGTTGATCGCTAAAGTGTCTGTGGTTATTTCAAACAATGAAAAAGCTCACATATTGGATCGAGCAAAGAATAACGATATCCCGGCAGTTTTTATCCCACATAGTGGGAAAACCAGACAAGAATTCGACAATGAAATGACTGCTGTCTTAAAAAAAAACCAGATTGATTTGATTCTGCTCATCGGATTCATGCGAATCTTATCATCGGAATTTTGCCGGGAGTGGCAAGATCGACTTTTGAATGTCCATCCGTCTCTCTTACCAAAATACGGTGGCGGGATGGACACCAGCGTCCATGAAGAAGTCCTGAAAAACGGGGATGCGGTAACAGGATGTACAATTCATTTTGTCACAGAAGATGTAGATGGTGGACCAATCCTGATTCAGAAAAAATGTGATGTGGTGCAAAGCGACACTGTCGGCTCACTCAAAACAAAAGTGCAAGCGTTAGAGGGTCGGGCTTTTATAGAAGCCATACAATTAATTCAAACCAATTCACATGTTAGATAATCCTACTTTAAATCAATCGCCAATCAAAATAAGGCGAGCACTAATTTCTGTTTTTGATAAAACAGGCGTGGTGGATATGGCTAAATCTTTAGTCGGTCTCGGCGTAGAAATTTTATCCACAGGCGGCACAGCAAAAGTACTGCGTAAAGCTAATATTCCCGTCATCGATGTGAGTGATTATACCCAATTCCCGGAGATCATGGGTGGTAGAGTGAAAACCATCAATCCATTAATTGAAGGTGGAATTCTTGGGCTTCGCGATCAACACTCCGCCGATGCTGAGGCAAACCAAATTCAATGGATCGACCTTGTGGTTTGCAATCTTTATCCCTTTTCGGAAACTATTTCTCAGGAAAATTGTGATCTTGCACTAGCCCTAGAAAACGTTGATATTGGTGGTCCAACTATGATTCGTGCTGCAGCAAAAAATTTAGGATGGGTGTGTGTTGCGGTAGATCCATCAGACTATTCTGTCTTAATAAATGATCTGAAATCGGAAGGTCAAATTTCATTTGACACTCGGAAGACGCTTTCTTCGCGGGCGTTTGGTCACACCGCTCAATATGATTCTATTATTCATAATTATGTCAAAGAGGAAGCTTTTTCTAATGATCTTTCCATCTCTTTTAAAAAACATTATGAAATGCGTTATGGAGAAAATCCTCACCAATCAGCTGCTGCCTATAAAATCCCAGGCTATAGTAATAATAATATATTAAATGCTATAATTCATCAAGGCAAAGATCTGTCGTATAATAATATAATGGACGCCGATAGTGCCCTTGCCTGTATTAGAGAATTTGACAAACCTGCATGCGTCATTGTTAAGCATTCAAACCCTTGTGGTGTTTCAACTGGTAATAATTTATTAGATGTATATAATAGAGCATTTAATGCGGATTCTTTATCTGCCTTCGGTGGTATTGTTTCTTTTAACCGAAAATGTACAGCTGAAGTCGCAAATGCTATTACATCTGTTTTTGTTGAAATTGTTTTAGCTCCCGATTTTGACAAAGAAGCATTACAAATTTTTAAAAATAAAAAAAACCTTCGGGTATTAGAAATTGGTGAAATTACAAAACGAGAACCTAACCTTGAGTTGAGAAATATAGATGGTGGAATACTAGTACAGAATGTTGATGTAAAAATATTAACAAAAAAAGATTTGAAAGTTGTTACAAAAATTCAACCATCGAATCAAAATTTTCTGGACGCTCTTTTCACATGGAAAGTGTTAAAACATGTAAAATCTAATGGTATTTTAATTTCAAAAGACACCACCACCGTTGGTTTAGGTGCGGGACAAGTTAGCCGGGTTGATGCTGTTTATATGGCATTAAAAAAGGGTGGGAGCAATCTAAGGGGCGCCGTCTTGGCTTCTGATGCTTTCTTTCCATTTCGGGATAGTATTGATGCATTAAAGGATTCAAGAATAAGTACTGTTATACAGCCTGGGGGATCAATTCGTGACGATGAGGTGATCCAGGCTTGTAATGATGGTGGAATTTCTATGCTTTTCACGGGCACTCGGTGTTTTAAGCATTAGGGCACTAAATAATTTTTATTCATATATTAAATATGCCGCATGCTTTTCAAGTGTATTTATTTTATTCAATTATAAATAAAATTTAAAGATTGATCGGGCGCCGCAAAGGAAAAATAAACACTAATATCTCGGCACACTTGGGTCAACCAATTGTGACCATGCGTCGATGCCCCCTTCAAGGTTTGTCGTTTCATACCCAAGTGGTTCCAGAAATCTGCACACCGCAGCAGACCGAACCCCGGTGTGGCACATAACAACAATGGGGGTATCTTTGTCTATTTCTTCGTGACGGGTGGGAATCATGCCCATGGGTATATGAACGTGGGGGTCTATCCTGGCGTAAGCCACTTCGTGGGGTTCCCTCACATCCAGTAAAACAAGTTTTTCATTGAAATTAAATAAGAGTTCCAACTTTGGTGCGTTTATTCTTTTCATTCTAAATCACTATTCATATTTTAATTATTAAACTTACATTCTGCTATGAAACTTCGGAGGAATCTCATGAAATCAAAACTATTTCTATTTCTATGTGTCTTTATATTGATTGGTTGTGCGTCTAATGGCGCCGTGCGGAAACCAATGAAACCAAAAAATTTCATATCCCAGGAAGAAATTAAGGGGCTTGCTATCGCAGGAACGGCAAAAGAGGCTATCGAAATCGCTCGACCAATCTGGCTTCGGAGAAAAGCACTTCAAGATCCGTCTATATATATGAATGGGGTGTTGATGGGTGGCCTCGATCAATTAGACAATATATCAATAAATTCTGTGAAAGAAATAAAGTTTTTGCCTTCGGCCGAGGCGACAACTATGTACGGTACCAATAATATGGGCGGTGTCATAGAAATTAAATCTCGATAGGATTTACTTCGGGGTAGTCTGTTATGATTCCGTCCACGCCCCGTTTTCTAAAAAAGGCTATACCCGGTCCTGAGTTAACTGTCCATATGTTTGTTCCTAAACGATTACGTTCACAGTAGTTCATCGTTTGATTGTTAAACACATTCGCTCTTGGGTGTAAATAATCGGCTCTGGAAAGAGGTGTGAACGGAATCATTCGTCGGTTTTTCACCAAAAATCCTGTTTTGATTTCAGGGTCGATGCCCTTTACTCTTCGAAGAGAAACCGGATTAAAGCTGGAAACAAGGGTTGTTTTCTGTCTGTTTTTTCTTTGAATTATTTTGGCCACTTTTGTGGCCGTTGAAATATCTAATAGTTTGTGTGTCTTTATCTCGATGTTTATAATATAGTTAATAGGAAGCTGGTCAAGGACATCCATTAGCTTGGGTATTTGCTCCCTTTCCCCGCCACGATGGGTGTCGACGCTTAAATTTTTTAAATCCGACCATCTTTTGTTGTAAACATACCCAAACCCATCTGTCTTCCGTTCTAAATCAAAATTGTGGGAACAGATGATTTCACCGTCTTTTGACTGTACAACGTCCAATTCAATTCCGCCAAGCCCCGCCTGGACAGCGGCCTCATAGGCCGATCGTGTGTTTTCCGGTGCTTTGTTCAATAGACCGCGATGTCCGTAAAGCGTGAATTTAATTTTTTTCCTGGTTTTTTCTTCTTTTATCAGGCTAACACCAAAAAAAATAAAAATTCCGAGCCAGATTAATAAAATAAATATTAGAAAAATCGTTAAAACTCCATTCTTTTCGATGGGTTAAAGAAATTGAAAACAAATTAATATTAACATAAAAACATACTTTTTGTTTAGGTGTCCATCTAACTGTGTAATCTTATCCAACTATTGCAGTAAAATCCCAACCTAATTTCGGATAATTTAGAATGATTTTAACCCTTGCCATTTTAGCTGTTTTTGTTGTGATTGTCTTGTTTGTGGTGGATGCAAGCCGTGATCCAGTCATTACGAGCAATGTTTCAACATATTTTAAACCTTTTGCTGCAGAAACGATCGTTAAACATGAATATGCCGCTCGTCCTAAGTTGGTTTGGGAGACAATTATACGCCTATCAAACTATAATTTTTGGTTCCCTGGAATATTACGATTATTGCCGGTTGTGGAATCCGGTCGATACGTCCATCGTTTTTCTTTTGATAAGTTCAATTTCCAACCTGGTTCTTTTATTCAAATCCGTCCCTTTAGCCTGTCACCATCGTTTCGCGGGAAAGTAATATCAAAAGAAGAAAACAAACAATTAGCTCTGGAAATGCGCTTTAACCCGGTACACAAAGAAACTGTTGTCTTTGATCTTAACCCAACGGCCGCTGGCACCGCGGTTGTTTGTCGTCGGACAAGCCGTGGTCTCTTCTCTTGGATGTCTATCTGGGGATTTTCAAACAGTAAATCAAAAATTTTAGATAATCTCGGTTATTTTATACCTGAAGATGTGGTGGTAGAAGAAGGCGGTACTTCTTCGTCTCAAGACTTGGGGCCTCAATATAGTCGAGAGGCAATTATTGCTCGGTCTGTTCAAGCTGGGCTCGATGGCAACATGGATTTGATCAATGCCATTCCAGACAAACCCACCCGTGGAATGGCCAAGGCGATGCTCGTCCAGTCAAAACGCAAGGGAAATAAAATGCCGGACCACTTGGTTAAAGCGCTGTCTGAAGAACCAACGGCTGGTGCTCCGATATCAACAAGTCCTTCGGACGACGCTGTCGGGCTTCCGGACTTCTCAGCGCCGGATGATTTAATTGCCTTTGTTGTTAATCGAGCCCTTGATGGTGACGATGAGCCCATAGCGGCAATAACTGATAAGCCTACGCGTGGGAAGGCCAAAGCAATGCTGGTTAAAATTAAACGAGGCTCTGTTGAGCGGCCGGCCATGCCTATATTGTCTTCTGCCCCACCGGCTCCCCCTGCTTCAAAAAGCGCCCAACCCTCTTTGGGAGGCGAATCAGATGAAGACTTAATCTTGCGATTGGTTAAGGCTGGTTTAGGTGGAAATATGGATGAAATCAATGCTTTGGACAGTCGGGTTTTGCGGGGGAAAATTAAGGCTGCAATTGTAAAAGCAAAGCGCGCTAAAGCATAAAGAACCAGTAATTTTAAAAACGATAAAGCCCTGCTACTCTTTAATGGGTTGGCGGGCCTTTTTTATTAACACCAAATTTACACCTTTAACCGTCACCCGCTGTGATGAGTGTCACTGTTTATCCGATATTGAAATTGATAAAGGCCTTTTTCCTCATGAATGGGAATCTTTGCTTCAAAAATTAAATTCATTTCGTCTGTTTTACCGGAAAACAAACGCACCCCCGAACCAAATATGTTTGGATGCGGTGTAAGATAAAGATGGGTTAGGTGGGGCGCAAAGAGGGTGTTTGTTTTTCCGCCACCGGCAATAAAACATTTTTCAGTTTTTAAATTTTCTATTATTTTTTGGGGATTATCTTCTCGGTGTACAACAATAATATCCCGACCCTTTAATTCTTTTTGAAGACATTTAAAGGTATTAGAGCCCACGATTAAGGGCCAACCCATTGTTTGTTCTTTAAACAGATAAAGATCTTTGGACCAATTAACTATTTCGTGGGCATGGCGGGCAATAAAGCCGTCTTGGGTAACGGCTGCGATAAGAATTACGTCCACCCCGACCTATTGTTTAAATGATCCAGCAGAAACGAGTGTTAGCTTTTTTGGGTCTATATGTTGTTTGATTGCACGATTAACTTGGCCAAGCGAAAGCTTGGTTATTTTTTCTGGATATTTATCTAAATACGCAACACTCCTCCCTCTTTCTGCGTTTGATAAAAGGAGCGCAACAACGCCACCGGTGGTGTCCATTCCAACTTGGTATGCGCCAGTTATTGTTGTTTTCTTTGCTTCGAGCTCGTTCGAATTAATCCCGTTGTTATACCATTTTATAATTTGGTCCATCGTTGCGTTTTTTCCTTTCTCGAATAGGCTTGGAGAAAAGGTTCCCCATGTGTTCCAATACCCGTCGCAACCAAAGCTGGTTCCGGCAATCAACGATCCAATTCCATATGTGAGGCCTTGTTCGTCTCTAACTGTTTGCATAAGTCGCGCAGAAAAATTACCACCCAGTATGTATATACCCATCATGAGCGCATAATAATCTTCGTGGTCTCGGTCAATCCCAACAGCTTGGCCAAGATACATATCTAAGCTCATTTTGTCGGTAATGTTAATTCGTTTTTCATTTGCTTTTGTGGGGTGCCCCCCCAAAAGCAAATCATTAATTGTTGTCTTTTTGTGTTCCCACCCATTAAACTGGTTTTCCAAAAGATCGTTTATTTGTCCTGGGTTTACGTCTCCTGCGGCCACAAAATTAAATTGACCCAAACCATAGTATTTTTTATAAAAATATTTTAATTCTTTTTTGCTTACTTTTTTTGTTTGTTCAATTGCTTTTTCAGTGGTTATGCGGTGGTTCGGATGTTTCTCTGGATATAAACTGCTTAAAAATCCTATAAGGGCTTGCTTTTTTGTGTCCTCTTTTGATTGTTCGAGCACCCCAACCATTCTGTTTTTTAGAATCACCAGTTCTTCGTTTGGGAGGCCGGGTGATTGGAGTTGTTCTCCTAAAAGTTTAATAACAATTTCGAGATCTTTTTTTAAACAGCTGCCGGTGAATTGAACGTGGTGCCTTGTGCTTGAAAAGCTAATTTCAGCGCCAACTCCTTCTAAAAGGTTGCTTATCTCATGTTTGTTTTTTGTTTGGGTACCCTTGTCAAGCATTGCTGCCATTAAGACAGAAACCTTTTGATTTGATGTTGGGCCAAACTGAGCACCACCCAAAAAACTTCCCGCGAAGGTGACAACGTCTTTTACTCCCGTTGACACAATGTGCGCTGTCATGCCTTCCAGCGGGGTTGAGGTGACAACCTGTTTGCTAAATTTCATTTTATTGTGTGGCCTGGTCTTTTTGGGGAATAAACCACCCTGTTGTGCTGCTGTCTTCGATTAAATATTTTTCAGCAACACGCTTAATGTCTTTTGTCGAGATTCTTTTAATACGATCCATAAACGTTGTGTAATAAGTCCAGTCGCCAATTGCCAGCGCTTCGTTTAGTGCGCTTGCAACCGCATATGAACCGTCTCGACTAAAAGCAATGCTTGCCCTAGTTTGGGCCATTGCCCGGCGAAGCTCTTCTTTTTTTATGCCCTTTTTAATAATATTATTATATTCTTTTAAAACGATGTCCTCTACGGTTCGATGTCCCGCCTCTGGTGTTAGAAATATATAAGAAATAAACATACCGTTGTCTCGAAAGGGGAAATCGTACATAAATACAGATGTGGCCAGCCCTTTGTCAATAATATGTTTATTAAACCGGCTTGTTTTTCCATCCGTAAGAACTTTTCCTAACAATTGAAGCGCATAGTTGTCTTCGTGTAAGCCGCGAGGTGTTTTGTGCCCAATGCCGACAACGCCGGTTTTGCCGGTTCTTTTAACCGTTATTCTCCGGGGCCCTTCTTGTTTTGGTTCTTCGGTGTACATTTTAGGAATGTTGTGAGCGCTTTCTGGGTGTTCACCAAAATATTTATTTATAAGTTTTAATATTTTGCTCTTCTTAATGTCTCCAATTACCGAGACTGTGGCGTTGTTTGGCCAATAGTATGTATTATAAAACTCTTGCAGTTTTTTGGTTGGAATGTTTTCAATATCAGATCTCCATCCAATTGTAGAGTGGTGGTACGGGTGGGCTTGATATGCGGTGGCCCAAATGTTTTTATCTAAAACGTCGAATGGGCTGTTTTCTCCTCTTTCAAATTCGTTACGCACTACGGTCATTTCGGGTTGCCTGTCTTCGTCGTTTAGAAAGGCAAATCGCATTCGATCCGCTTCGATTGCAATTGCTCGCTCAATATGTTTGCTTGGAACAACTTCAAAATAGTTTGTTCTATCGTTCCAAGTGGTTGCGTTAATCTGCGCTCCAATGTTTTGAAGTTCATTCCAAATTGCGGTTCCCTTTTCTTTGTTAAAGTTTCGTGACCCTTTAAACATCATGTGTTCAAGTAGGTGTGTTGATCCCGTGTTACCAATGGCTTCGTTTCGCGACCCCACGTGATAGGTGACCATAAAGGTCACAACAGGGGCGGTGTGGTCTTCCAAGGTCAAAACGGTTAAACCGTTTTGATCGAGTTTATATTCTTCTATTCCACCAGACTCTTTAATAAACCTGAATCCGTCAAATGTGTTCTCTCTTTTTTTTGTCATTCTTTTTTGGGGTCTTTGGTGTTTGTCGGTGATTGTAGGGTGGTTTGTTTTGATAAAATATTGATTACGAAATTAGGAACACTATCATATTAAATTTTATGATGAATTCATCTCTTTATTCAATTCTTCCTGAAATACAGGATGCCCTGCGTTATGGCCGGCCGGTTTTGGCATTAGAGTCAACCATTATAGCACACGGAATGCCCTATCCTCAAAATGTTGTCTTTGCAAGGGAGGCAGACCGTTTGGTTCGGTCTGTAGGTGTGATTCCAGCCACGATTGCAATTATTTCTGGAAAAATATGTGTTGGGCTGGACAATGAGCAATTAGAACACATTGCTTCTGATAAAAACATTTATAAGGTTGCTGTTCGTGATTTGTCTCACAATGTTTCTAATGGTTTTTCTGGAGCCACAACCGTCTCCGCAACCATGCGGGTGGCACATAAAGTCGGGATTAGCGTTTTTTCAACTGGCGGAATTGGGGGTGTCCACCGAGACTGGTCGTCGTCAGCAGATGTATCGCAAGATCTACATGAGCTTGGTCGAACCCCCCTGGTTGTTGTCTCCAGTGGAGCCAAGGCAATATTGGATCTGCCGAAAACCGTTGAGTTTTTAGAGTCTTTATCCGTTCCAGTGTTTGGATATAAAACAAATGACTTTCCTGCTTTTTATTCTTGTGAAAGTGGTATCAAAATCGGGCGTCGGTTAGAGTCGCCCAAGGGTGTTGCTGAACAATTTGAAACCCATCGATTTCTTGGGCTTTCATCTGCTATCTTATTGGCAAACCCGGTTCCGCGTGAAGAGGAAATTGAACGGGGCGTTGTTTCTGTTTATATAGAAAAAGCGCTTGTCGAAGCTAAAGAATCGGGCGTTTGTGGGAAGGAGCTTACGCCTTTCTTGTTGGGTAAAATTTGTCGCCTATCGGGTGGGGTAAGTTTAAAAACGAACATTGCTCTTGCCCTAAACAATGTTCACCTCGGGGCCCGGATTGCGCTTGCTCTTTCAAAAAACGGTTAGCCGTCTGTTTTTTTAACAATGCCACACCCAATTCTGATGCCGGCGGCACCAGCGGGTTGCGAGGCCATGTCGTCAACGCCGGCGTGTATGATTATGCTTTTTCCAATTATGTTGGTTTCCAAATGGCCGCCAATAGACCAGCGACCAAATCTGTCTATAGTTGTTAGGTTTCCCTTTCCGCTCTGGTTGATGTTTATATTACCAATATCGCCACTATGAAAGGGTGCCGTTCCCCATTTTCCATGGTTTTCGTTTGTCGGGTTCCAGTGCCCACCTGCTGACTTGCCGTCATCAGAGTAACAGTCTCCAGTGGCGTGAAGGTGAATGGCTACCGGCCCTTCCCCAAGCCCTGATATGTTCGCGTTTATTTTAACCATGCCCTTTTCTTCAGAAAAAACAATAGTACCGGAAACGTTGCTTCCGCTTTTTGACTCAATTGTGGCAATTGCTTTTTTTGTGCTTGGCCCAGAACAGGCTACCAAAATAACGATGCATATTAATATTGGGTATCTTTTCATTTTGTTTCGCCTTGCTGTGTTGGGTCGTGGTTTTTTTTCATCTTTTTCCAAAGAGCGCTGTACCAATCCGGACCATGGTTGATCCTTCTTCTGCCGCGATTTCATAATCTTTGCTCATGCCCATTGAAAGGTCTTTGAGTACCGTTTTCCCCAACTCTTTATTTATTGAATCCCGAAGGTTTCTTAGCTCAACAAAGGCTTTTCTTATCTGTTTTTTATTCTTTGTTCTTGGGCCAACCGTCATCAGCCCTGTCGTTCTAATGTTTGGTTTTTCTAAACAAGAAAGCATTTCTTTTCTTTGTTTGGGTGTAAATCCGTGTTTTTGTGCTTCTCCGCTCGTGTTCACTTCCAATAATATGGGGAGCGTTTTGTTTAGCGCTTTTGCCTTTGAGCTTATTTTTTGCGCTAGCCGAACAGAGTCTACAGAGTCTATTGTATCAAACAACTCCAGACAGCTGTTAATTTTATTGGTTTGGAGGTGTCCAATAAACCGCTTTGTTAGTGATGGCATAAGTTCAAACGTTTCAAACTTATGGGTCGCTTCCTGTGTTCTGTTTTCCCCGATAGCTTCTATTCCCGCTTCATAGCATTTTTGAATGAGAGAAAACGGGTGTGTTTTTGTAACGGCTATAAGCTGGACTGGGTGATCGTGCCCGCCTCGTTTTTGTGCAGATTCAATTTTATGTTGAATTGTTTCTATCGTATTTTTTAAGCTCATGCATCCTTGTTGTTTGTCCCAACGTCTTCAAGGGAAAGCTGGTTGTCTTTTGGCTCTTCGTCTGTTTTTTCATCTTCGCTAATAACTCGGGTTATCGATGATATGCTCGCACCGTCGTCTAGCTTTACTAGCCTTACCCCTTGGGTCACGCGACCAATGGTTCTAATCGCCCCAACGGATTGCCGCATTAAAACACCCGAATCTGTTATAACGATTAAATCGTCTGAGTCGACTACTTCCATTATTTTTACCATTTTTCCGGTTTTGTCTGTACACCGCATTGTCATAACGCCCTTACCACCGCGTGTTTGCGTGCGATATTGTATTACCTCTGTTCTTTTCCCCATTCCTTTTTCTGTTGCTACCAATATCGTCCCTTCTCTTCTCACCACAAGCATTCCTATCACACGATCTTGGGTTGACCCTAGCCTAATGCCTATTACGCCCATGGTTTTTCTGCCGCTTGGTCTAATGTTTTTCTCGGAAAATCTTATTGATTTTCCTTCGTGGGTTCCCAGTAGAATATCGTACTCACCATTGGTAATTCTTGCTTCTATTAGCTCGTCACCCTCACGGATTTCGATCGCATAAATGCCACCTTTTCTAGGGTTTCCATAGGCAGACAAAACGGTCTTTTTTACAATGCCATTTTTGGTGGCCATGACAATATAATGATCGTCGTCAAATTCTTTCACGCTAACAAACGCCTTTACTTGTTCTCCTGGCTCACACCCAATTAGGTTCACTACTGCGCGACCTCGGGTTGCGCGACCGCCCTGTGGAATATCATAAACCTTCAACCAATAACATTTCCCTCTGTCTGTAAAAAAAAGCATATAATTATGGGTGTTTGCAATAAAAAGATGTTCGACAAAGTCTTCATCTTTGCTCATTGCCCCTTGGATGCCGCGCCCTCCGCGCCTTTGCGTGCGATAAGTGTTTAGGGCAGTCCGTTTTATATATCCTTGGTGGGTGATGGTTAACACAACCTCTTCTTCGGCAATCAGGTCTTCCATAGAAAAGTCCATATCAACCTTAATTATTTCAGTTCTTCTTTCGTCTCCATATAATTCACGAACATCCGAAAGCTCTTTTTTTATAATATCCATTCGCTGTGGTTCGCTGTCAAGAATTCCTTTTAGATTTGAAATAATTTTAATCAACTCTTTATATTCGGCCACCACCTTTTCTACTTCAAGCCCCGTTAGTTTTTGTAGCCTCATTTCCAAAATGGCCTGTGATTGGATTTCTGATAATCCAAAGCTGTTCATTAGGCCTTCTTTGGCTTGTGTTGGGTTTTTGCTGCCGCGGATAACTTTTATGACCTCTTCAATGTTGTCTAGGGCTGTTTTTAGGCCCTCAAGAATGTGTGCTCTGGCTTCCGCTTCTTTTAGCTCAAACTGTGTGCGACGAACAACCACCTCGTGCCGAAAATCTATAAAGTGGGTTAAAATTTCTTTAAGGGGCATTATTTTTGGTACGCCCCCCACAAGCGCTAAAAGAATGATACCAAAAGTGTCTTGAAGCTGTGTGTGTTTGTACAGCTGGTTCAAGATCACCTCGGGAACCGCATCTCTTTTTGTTTCAATTACTACGCGAATGCCGTCTTTATCTGATTCGTCTCGAAGGTCAGAGATTCCAACCACCTTTTTCTCCCGGACTAAATCTGCAATCTTTTCTACTAAGTTTGCCTTGTTTGTTTGGTAAGCCACCTCGGTAATTATAATGCTGTTTCTGCCTGATTTGTTTGTTTCAATATGAGCCCTTGCGCGCATTTTTATTTTTCCACGCCCCGTTTCATATGCGCTTTTTAGTCCATCCATTCCCATTATAATTCCAGCCGTTGGAAAGTCAGGCCCTTTAATGTGAGTCATTATCTCCTCTGTGGAAATGTCTTTATTTTCAATTAGGGCAATTAAGCCGTTCACAACCTCTATAAGGTTGTGTGGTGGGATTTTTGTAGCCATCCCAACCGCAATTCCCTCTGAGCCGTTCACCAACAGTGTCGGCACTGCCGATGGGAGAACGGTTGGTTCTTTTAATGTTTCGTCAAAGTTTAGCCCCCAGTCCACCGTATCTTTTTCCAAATCTTTCAACATTTCGCTTGTGATTTTTGTCATTCGAGATTCGGTATAGCGCATAGCCGCGGCATTATCACCATCAATAGAACCAAAGTTTCCCTGCCCGTCTACCAGCTCATAGCGCATAGAGAAATTCTGTGCCATTCTAACAAGCGCGTCGTAGACCGAACTGTCTCCATGTGGGTGATATTTTCCAAGGACGTCGCCTACAATACGAGCAGATTTTTTGTATGGGCGGTTCCAGCTAGACCCCAACTCACTCATACCAAACAGTATTCGGCGATGAACCGGTTTTAGGCCGTCCCGCACGTCTGGCAGGGCCCTTGACACAATTACCGACATGGAATAGTTAAGATAGCTTTCCTTCATTTCGTCCACAATATCGCGAGGAAGAATGTTGTCTCTATTAAAATCAACCATAAGTGTTTCCTATTGTTTTATACGTCGAGATTGACGACAAATTTTGCATTTTTCTCTATGAAAGTTCGTCGGGCTTCCACATCGCTTCCCATGAGGTTTTGAAATGTTTCCGCAGCCTCTCCTGCGCTTTCTACCGTTACCTGCATCAGCGTTCTGGTCTCCGGATCCATTGTTGTTTCCCAGAGTTGACCGGGGTTCATTTCACCCAGCCCTTTGTATCGCTGAATAGATACTTTTGTGTTTTTATTGTCTTTTTGCATTCTTTCTATTAACAAATCGCGCTCGTTGTCGTCGTAAGCGTATGATTCTTTTTTCCCCTGGGAGACGCGATATAGCGGCGGCAGGGCTAAATACAAATATCCGCCATCGATAATTTCCTTCATTTTTCGGTAGAAAAAAGTTAACAAAAGTGTTCGTATATGAGAGCCGTCCACATCCGCATCTGTCATTATTATGATTTTGTGATATCTTAATTTTTCAACATCTATGTCTCCGGCTGCTTTCTCGCCCGCTTCGTCTTCTGATCCACCAAAGCCGGCGCCTAGCGCTGTTATCATTGATTGAACCTCGTTGTTTGAGAGAAGTTTGTCAATTCGCGCTTTTTCGGAATTTATCACCTTGCCTCGTAGGGGCAAAATTGCCTGCGTTCGTCTGTCCCTGCCTTGTTTTGCAGAGCCGCCCGCGGAATCTCCTTCAACCAGATAAATCTCGCAGAAGACCGGGTCTCTGTTTGAACAGTCTGATAGCTTTCCGGGAAGAGACGAGCCCCCCAGCGCGCTTTTTCTACGGATCAGCTCACGGGCTTTTCTCGCCGCACTCCTACTCCTGGCAGCCAAAAGAGCCTTTTCAATTACACGGCGGCCAATGGATGGGTTTTGTTCTAGAAAATCTAAAAGCCCCTCATACACGGCTCTATCCACAATACCTTTTACTTCTCCGTTTCCAAGCTTTGTTTTTGTTTGGCCTTCAAACTGTGGCTCCGCAACCCTTATGCTAATTATGGCGGTTAGTCCTTCTCGAAAGTCTTCTCCTGAAAGCGTAATCTTTTCATTCTTTTTTGCCTTTATCAGATTGTTTTTTGTCGCGTGATTATTCATGGCTCGCGTTAGGGCAGAGCGAAAACCCGACAGGTGTGTGCCCCCCTCAATGGTATTAATGTTGTTTACAAAAGTCAAGATGTTGTCATTGTAGGTGTTGCCATAGCGCATGGCAACCTGAACGGGGGCCTCACCGTCTTCTTTGTTTACCGTGATAATTTTTTTGTGAAGGGGGTTGTTGTGTTCGTCTAAATATTTAACAAAATCGCTCAAACCGCCCTTAAAATTGAAGGTGTCCGTCTCGCCGTTTTCGTTTCTTTCGTCTTTTAATATAATTTCGAGGCCACTATTTAGGTAGGCCAGCTCCCGAAGGCGTTCAGCTATGATGCTATATTCAAAATCAATCGTTTTAAAAATTGTATTGTCTGGGAAAAAACAAACCGTTGTTCCTGTTTTTTTTGCGGCGCCTGTCACTTTTAATTTGTTGTGTGGGTCTCCTTTTTTGTAATCTTGCCTGTGAACCTTTCCGTCTCGCCTAACCTCCACCCACAACCACTCCGACAGGGCATTTACAACTGAGACCCCCACCCCGTGGAGACCCCCTGAAACCTTATAAGATCCTTTGTCAAACTTCCCGCCGGCATGAAGTACCGTCATGACAACCTCAACCGCTGGTCTGTTTTCTTCTTTGTGAATGTCAACGGGAATTCCGCGGCCATTGTCTTCAACGCTTACCGATCCGTCCGAATTAAAGACAACGGTGATCCTTGTGCAGTGCCCGGCCATTGCCTCGTCTATCGAATTGTCTACCACTTCGTAAACAAGGTGGTGGAGCCCGCGCTTGCCTACGTCTCCGATATACATGGCGGGTCTTTTCCGCACCGCCTCAAGCCCCTCTAATACTTTTATGTTTTCTGCGCTATAGCCCGCCTTCGCTTGTTGTTCCGTCATATAAATTTTATTTCCCTTATTGTTTTTTGTCCAAGCTCTTGGTTTAGCTTTTTGATTATTTCGCCCTTTTTAAACAAAAGCTCTTGTCTCCAAGATGCGTTTTCAGTTTTAATTGTTAGAACCCCGTGTTCCACTTTTTCTGGGTTAGTTTTTTCGGCGATTGTTGTTCCAACAACCCTTTCCCAAATTAAAATTGCGTTGTTTTGTTTTACGCCTTTTTCTAGCCCGGCGCTTTTTAAAAAGGCGCCAATTGATGTCTTTATTTTTTCCACTATCTTTCCAGGTGAAAGCTTTGGTTCTCCGCGGCGCCAAGATCAATGCCGTGGTTTTTAAGGTTGAAAAGATCTGTGTTTGTGATTATTGTCTGTGTCTTTTTCTTAAGCAGTTCAAACACGGCGTCGCTTCTTTTCAAATCAAGCTTTGCAAACAAATCGTCCAAAAGGAGGGTGGGGGCCGCGCCGGTGTTTTTCTTAATGAACAGGTATTCGGCCAGCTTGATGATTACGAGTGCAATTTTGTGTTCTCCCTGGGACCCAAAGGTTCTCAGTTTTTTGTCGTTAAATAAAAAATTTATTTTATCGCGGTGGGGACCAACGGATGTTTGTTTTGTTATTAAATCTTTTTGGTGTGATTCCCTAATCATTTTCAGTGTTTGTTTTTTGTTGAACCCCCGGTCTTCGGTCTTCAGTGAAATCGCGATTGAACCATCACCATAAGAAGAAGAAACGGTTGATAGGCAGTGTATAAAGTCTATGTTTCTGTCTTTTCTTTCGTTCCAAATTTTCGTTCCAAATTCTGCAAGCGTTTCATCCCATGGATCAAAATTCGACCTATTTCTTTTCTCCTTTAGAAGCGCGTTTCTCTGTTTAAGGGTTTTAAAATACCCAGAAAGATTTTCAAAATAGCTTCGCGAGGTTGTTGAGTAAAGCTTGTCAAAATAATTTCGCCGGTTGCCCGGGCTTCCTTTCGTTATGCGCTGTTCTTCTGGTGACAGTATTATAACGGGGTTTTTTCCTATAAGTTCTTTTCTTCCAACGTCTGATCCGTTTATTTTTATTTTACGCCGTCTGTTTTTCCCCTGTGAAAACAAAAGGCTGTTCTTTTTTGTCTTTGATAAAAAAACACCCTCCACGCGAAAGATTTCGTTTTCATGTTTTATTATTTCAGATATTCTGTTGGTGCGAAAGCTTTTCCCAATTGAAAGAAGATGAATTGCTTCTAACACTGCTGTTTTTCCAGATCCGTTTTCTCCCCAAATCACATTAATGCCAGCGCTAAATTCCATTTCTAATTTTTCATGATTTCTGAATGACACCATTTGAATTCTATGGATTGGCATTGCCTGGGGCTTTTCTGAAAATAAAAACGGGGGGGGCGGTTCTTTTGTTAATAAAAACCAAGCCCTAGTCGTTTAAACGAATTGGCATAAGAAGCATTGTTAGTTTTGCGTTTTCTTTTTGAGCTCCTGGGTAAAAAAGGGCCGCGCTTATCGCCGTTTTTAGTTTAATCGTTACTTTTTCATCATCTACGTGCGACAGGATATCTTTTAAATAAAGCGCATTATACCCAATCTCTAGGTCTTCCCCGTTAAACTCTCCTAATATTTTTTCTTTGGCTTTTGAAGCTTTTTCTGGATCTTCTGTTGTTATCTGCGTTTCTCCTTTTTTAAGCCTGAGCGCAATCTGATGTGTCGATTTGTTCGAAAAAATAGATACGCGCCTAACGGCGGACAAGAGCTCCTCTTTGTTTGCAGAAAACTCTTTATCGTTGTCTTGGGGAATAACGCTTTCAAAATCAGGAAATCTTTCGTCTATTATCCTCGTAAAATAGGTGTCGTCCCCAATGGTTGCTGTTATGTGATTATCTCCCATCCACATTTTAATTGGGTCGTTGCCGCTCAAAACACCCAACAAAAGGCTCAAAAATTTTCTTGGGACAATGACGTCTCCTGAAAATTCCTCTGCTGAATAGTCGCTTCTTGTATATCTCACCAACCGGTGTCCATCGGTAGCAACCGCTGTTAGCTCCTTTTCGTCGAAGCGAAACAAAACGCCAGTTAGGGCGGGTTTTAATTCGTCTCGACTTACCGCAAAGGATGTTTTCGAAATTAAATCTTTCAGTGTTTTTGCAGACACACCTGTCGCTTTTCTATTGTCAACTTCAGGAATAGCCGGAAACTCGTCCGCCGGTTTACCCATTATATCATACGAGCCCACGTCTGTAACCATTGTTATTTTGTTGTTTTCATCTGCCGTAAGCGTCATCCTGGCGTCGTTGGGAAGCTCGTTGGTTATGTCCAATAATGTTTGAAGCGGAATAGCAACGCCACCAGAAGACTCAACACTGACTGGGAGATTTACGATAATTGTAATTTCTAAATCGGTCGATCTTAAAACGGTACCGCTTTCTTGAACATTAAAAAGAACGCTACTTAAAATAGGCAAGGTGGAGCGCGCGGGGACTGCTTTTGATAATTTTTGTAGTGCTGTTTGTAGTTCGGTTTTTGATGTTGAAATTTTCATGTTTTTTCCAAAAAATTAATAGGGTTTCAATCAAAAAATAATGGCTTTAAAAGACGAACAACATTAATAAAATTGGGGTGTTTTAACAAGCAATTTTCCGTCAATGACACGCTGCTTCGTATTTAAATAAAGAGGGTTTTTTTTAAAGAGTTTATTTATATTGGTGTGGATAACGATAAGAAAAATGTGCACAGCGCGGAGAAATCAAAATATAAATGGGTTTTCTTAAAAAGCCTTAACCAGCGCTTTATGTGGAAAACAAAGAGGTGGGTGTGGATAACAATAGAGTTTTCAACAAAAAAAATTTTTTAAGCTTATAAAAAAGCGCATTTTATCTTAATGTGGTAAACGGATGTGGAAACTGTGGGAACCCCTCAATCAAGAATGTTTATAAAGAAGTTTTTTCTCGCACTTTCGACCCAACTGTTAAACCACTCGCCGCGCTTTTTGTTTAGCGCAAGGGTTTCAATTTCGTTCCAGTGTTTTGATAAATCCGCCCGCCCCCCTGGTTTTGACGCCTCCACCCACAATAGGTGATAGCCATATTCAGACTGTATAGGTCCAGCGCACTCGTTTTGATTAAGCTGGCCAAGCACCAGCCCAAACTCTGGAATCGGATATTTGACCGGATCAACCCACCCAAGGTTTCCACCGTTCTCTTTTGTTTGGTCATCCATCGAATGCTGTTTAATTGTAGAAATAAACGCTAAAATTGTTTTGGATGAATCTTTTAAGGAAAGAGCCTTTTCGTATGCGGCGGATTCGTCTTTGTCTGTGAGTGGTGGGCTCAACAAAACATGACGAACCTTTATTTTTTCACCAAGAATCTCCTGTGTTTCAATTATATGATATCCAAACTCCGTCTTTACAGGAAGGCTTATTTCTCCCGGCTTAAGCGTAAAAGCAATAGACTCAAATTCTGTTACAAGGTTTCCGCGCCGTACAAACCCGAGAGAGCCCCCACTGTTTTTGGAGCCTGGGTCTTGGGAGTATTGGGTTGCAACCTCTTCGAAAGAAATTTCACCGGACAATATTTTTTTGCGCAAATTTTTCAAAAGGGCGACCGTTTTGTTAATCTGCTCCAAACCGGGCTCTATTTTTATTAGAAGGTGTCGCAACTTTACTGTTGTTGGAAAAGGAGGGATACTATCACGATATGATTGAAAAAACGACAACACATCGTTTTTGTTTACAGAAACCCCACCAATTAAACCCTGTTGATATTTTTGAGCAATCATCATATCCTTAATGTCATACCAATATTCTCGACGAAAAACCCTTAGTGGCTGGCCTAACGCTTTCTCAGCCGCGGCCTCGCCTCCCGCCTGAGCTATTATGTTGTTTATTTGGTCTTCCAGGGTTCGGTCTACTTCCTTGTCTTGCACCACAATAGAATCCAACTCAGCCATCATCAAAACAACCTTTCGGTTAACCACAGACCGGACAATCTCCCGCTTAAGCTTTAGAATTTTATTGGCATCGTTGTTTGGGTTCAGCCGCTGCTGGAAAACCGCCATGGATAGAGCCTGGTTTATGTCGCTTTTAAGAATTGTTTTGTCGCCAACAAAAGCGGCAACACCATCAATGGATTGACGGCTTTGAGCCTCCTTTCCAGTTAAGGGCTCGTCGTTTGTTGTGTTCGCGCCCCCCCCGGTTTGGGATAAAACAAAAGAAAAAAATAGCAACAACAACAACTTTTTGTAATTCATTCTCGGTCCTATGGTGTGTACATCAACGAAAAAAGCAACGCCCACAGCGGGGCCGCTTTAATTTTTTCCAAACAGGGTGTTTTTATCTTTTTTTGGAGGATTGGTTCCAACCTGTGGATAAAAATAGTAAAGAAATTACCCCGCAGCAACCCGAGAAAACAATTCTACAAAATTTTTAGAAAAAGCAAGAGAATCAGAAAGGGATGGCGTTTTAAAAGAAAGAACGAGAACCCCAGACCGCCCGGTGACAATTTTAAAAGGATAGGGGTTGCCGTAAAAAACCTTACGGAGCCTTTCAAAGAAAAGCTGGGGGCGCACACCAGAAGGTACAGCCTCAAGATCTATTGAAAACTCAGTTTTGCTTATTTTACACCTTGAAAAAGGATAAGAATAAAGCGCGCACTGAAGGTTGGCTATACTAAAAAGATTCTTTGTTTCTTCCCGAAAAGGGCCAAAGCGATCTATTATCTCGCTTTTCAGGGCACCAACCGTGCCCACGGCTGTCGCCACAGAAATTTTTTGATAAAAGTACAGGCGGTCTTGTACAAGGGGCATATAGTCCTTATCTATTTGGGCGCTGCCCGAAAAAACAACAGAAAACTTTTCCTTTTTTTCAGGGGAACCCTCCCCACGCTTTTCCAAAACAGCTTGGCCCAGTATTTTATTATACAGCTCAAAGCCAACGTTAGAGATTTGACCGCTTTGTTCATAACCAAAGAGGTTCCCAGCCCCACGAATTTCTAAATCTTTCATGGCAATTTGATATCCGGATCCTAAATCAGAATAATGCTCAATCGCCTTAAGTCTCTGGTAGGCATCGGGCAGCAGGGCGACGCCCGCCGGGACACACAAAAAACAAAACGCCTGTCTTTCTCCACGCCCAACCCTCCCGCGGATTTGGTATAATTGCGACAGCCCAAACTTATGTGCATTGTTGATAATAATTGTATTTGCATTTGGGACATCTAGCCCGGACTCAATTATTGTTGTGCAAATTAATATATCAACATTTCCATCAAAAAAAGACAAAATTGTTTTTTCAAGCTGTTTGCTGGACATTTGACCATGCCCCACAGCAACGCGAGCCAAGGGAAAAAAAGAACCAATTTTATCTAATAGAAAAGGAAGGGTTTTAATATCGTTATGTAAAAAGTAAACCTGTCCTCCGCGGTCGATCTCTTTTTGAATAGGCTTTTTTATATACGACCAATTAAAAGAGAGGACCTCTGTTAGGATGGAAAGGCGGTCTTGGGGGGGCGTTTCAATCTTTGACGTATCTCGGATTCCAACCAAAGATTGTTGTAGCGTCCTTGGTATTGGCGTTGCGGTCAACGTTAAAACGTCGACACGGTTTTTCAGACGCCGAATATGTTCCTTGTGTTTTACCCCAAACCGATGTTCTTCATCAACGATTAACAGGCCCAGGTTTTCAGTAGAAACGTCCTCGCTCAGGAGGCTGTGTGTACCCACCAAAAGGTCAATTTTTTTATTGTGGAGCTGCTCAAGAATTAAAGATTGCTCCTTTTTTGTTCGAAACCGGGACAGAAGCTCGACATTAACCCCCAACGCACCCAATCGGTTTTTACATGTAATGTAATGCTGATCAGAAAGAATCGTTGTTGGCGAAAGAAAAAAGGCCACCTTTCCAGAAAGAACTGCGCGCATTGCGGCGCGAAGGGCAACCTCCGTTTTTCCAAACCCAACATCACCACAAACCAGGCGATCCATTGGGGTTTTTTTGTCTAAGTCGTTATTGATTTCTTTTATAGCCCCCAATTGGCCGGCGGTTTCTTGAAACGGAAAACTGTCTTCAAGTTTCCGCATTAAACTATTGCTTTTGATATACCGAAAACCGCGAGGTTTAGACCGGGCTTGATATATATTAACAAGGTGCCCCACCACCTCTTCGGCGCTCTTTTTTGTAAGGGCTTTTTGTTTTTCCCACAACCCAGAACCCAGCCGGGCAACCTTTGGGACGCCGCCGCCCATACCGATATATTTATGAACACGGTTAAATCGGCTTATTGGAACAAAAACGGAGCCCCCACCCGAATATTCTATTTTTATATTTTCCTCCTGTGCGCCGCCCGCCCCCACGGCCTCTAGCCCGCGATAAACACCAACCCCATAGTCTACATGAACCAGAAAATCTCCCCAAGAGAGATCAGACAAGGAAGAGACTCTCTCATACTGCTTGTTTGAATCCAACCCGACGAAGGGTTTTTGTGTCGCCGCCCTTTTGCTGTGAACCGCAAAACAAGCAACCCCCAAAGACGGGAGAGAAAATCCAGAGCGAAGACTGGCGGGAATCTCAACCATCTCACCCTTTCGGGGAAACAACTTGCCCTGGGGGTTAAACAAAAAAACAGATCCCAGAGAAAACTGACGAAAGATGCGATCAACCCCTTTTTCTTGAACGGAAGAAGAAAGGCCCTCAAAAGAAAGTGGGTCGACAAAAACATCAATTTTATTTTCACCAGATAAAAAGGAAACCGAATTATCGGTTATGTATAATACACAAACACAACATAGCGCCAATGAATCTGAAAGAGTTGTCCGCTGTTTTCTTCTACTAATAGCCGGCGGTCGGAGGAGAACGCGCGAATGATTTTTATATGATATTTGGGTCGTAGGGTTATATGTGCGAATGGAATCGATTTTGTTTCCAAAATACTCGATCCGAATAGGAGCTTTAGCAGACAAGGAAAAAACATCTAATATCCCCCCCCGACGGGCAAAGGTGTTTGGCGAATGAGAATGGTCAACGCGCTCATATTTCCAAAGAGTCAATTTGTCTAAAACAACATCCATTGACACCCCAGCGCCGACCACACAGAGGAGAGAATCCTCGTCGTGGTCCCTGGGAGAAGCTGTGAGACATTTTGTTGCACCAACCGAAGAGATAAACACGCCGGGTTTCTCAGACAGTAGCGCACCAAAAGATTGCGTAAAAAGAATGCGGTTACGAGAAACAAAACCGGGGACCGAAGACGTGTCTTTTTTATAATCTGGAAAGCAAAAAACATTACCACCAAGCAAGCTAAGACAATCAGAAGAAACAGCCTCAGCGCTTTCTTCGTTTTCACAGACAACCGCAACGGGCCCAGATATCTCTTTAAAAAGAACAGAAAGAAAAAGCGCACGCGCAGATGAATTGTTTAATTCGAGCGAAAAACCCTCCCCCCGCTCAAGGTGTGTTTTAGCAGAGAGAAAAACAGGGGAAAAAGAGATAGAATTAAACAGTTTATTTAGCATCTAAAAACGCCCGTTTCACGTGAAACAAAAACTAAGCAACAAGCATAACAGATAAAACAGAAACGTCCGCCGGCGTTATGCCAGAAATTCTTTGTGCCTGCCCAAGGGTCTGTGGTTTGATGCGACTAAACTTTTCTTTTGCTTCTGAAGACAGCCCGGTTATTGAACGATAATTAAAGCGGGGAGGAATCAAAACATTCTCTTGTCTTTTCATTCTGAGAACCTGCTTTTTTTGTCTTTTAATATACCCCTCATATTTTATAATTGCTTCGGCTTCTATATAGCTTTCATATACAAAGTGCGGGGGTATGTTTGTGTCGTCCACCGCAGAAAAAAGAGACCCGGGTAGGCTGTGGATACCTACAGAAGGACGCCTAAGAAGAGCTTCGGCTGGTGTTTTTTGTTTAATTGTTGCTTCTCCCAACTGGGCCAGCGTGGTGTTTATTTCCGAAGGGCTCACGGGCGACCCCAAAGAACCTACGATTGCATCAAGCCCAAACAAGAGGTCTTTTATACGGCGTATTGCCGGAGGCGCAAGTAGTGAAAATTTTTCGGACTTTTTTAATAATCGGGTGTGTGCATTTGAAAAACGAAGGAGAATTCTATACTCTGCGCGCGAGGTAAACATACGATAGGGTTCAAGCGTATCTTTTGTAATTAAATCATCAATTAGAACACCGATATATGCTTCGTCTCGAGAAAGGACAAGGGGGGCATCGTTATGTACATATTGAATGGCGTTGATGCCGGCAACAAGGCCCTGTGCCGCCGCCTCTTCGTAGCCAGACGTACCATTTATTTGCCCTGCGAAAAACAAGCCAGAAACCCCCTTGGACTCCAGAGACGATTTAAGTTGAGATGGAGAGAAAAAATCATACTCAATAGCATATCCGGGTCTAAAAAACCTAACGTTTTCCAGGCCGGGAATCGTTCGCAAGGCCATTAGTTGAACGGCCTCAGGAAGGCTTGTTGAAAACCCGTTTAAATAAATTTGGTCCGAATTAACCCACTCCGGTTCCAAAAAAAGCAAATGCTCATCATGGTGAGAAAAGCGGTGAATTTTATCTTCGATAGAGGGGCAGTATCTCGGCCCCACGCCTCCGACATCACCAGAAAACATGGGACTTTTCGTTAAATTTTCGGATATGATATTTTTACACGAAACACCGGTTTTCACAGTATGACACGGAACGTTTGGTGGATTAAATGTTTTTGTTTGATAAGAAAAAGGCGCTGGGGTTTCATCGCCAACAGCTGGCGTCGCCCTTGTCCAGTCTATAGAGTTTTTATCAAGCCTAGGCGGCGTTCCGGTTTTTAGCCTGCCAGCAAGGAACCCCCGAGAAACAAGCGCCTCGGTAATGCCCTCTGCGCCGCTTTCGCCCATTCGACCCGCACGAATTTTTTTCTGACCAACGTGAATAAGCCCCCCCAAAAACGTGCCACAGGTTAATATAACCGCCGGTGCATGAATTTTATGTTTTCCACGCAACAAAAGACCTGAGATAGCGCAGTTTTCAATAAGAACATCCACAACCTCACCCTCAATTAGGTGTATGTTTTTCTCATTATACACAAAAGAGGATACAGTTTTTTCGTACAGCCGCTTGTCTACTTGTGCCCGAGGAGACCAAACAGACTTACCTTTTGATCTGTTTAGAATTTTAAATTGAATGCCACTTCGATCTGTGGCAAGGCCCATAGCCCCCCCAAGAACATCTATTTCCCGGACCATTTGCCCCTTTGCCAAGCCACCGATAGCAGGATTGCAGGACATGCGGCCCAAAGCAGAGAGGTCAAGCGTAATTAGGCCAACAACCCCACCTCGGCGCGCAGCAATTAAAGCAGCCTCAATACCTGCGTGGCCAGCGCCAACAACAAGAACATCAAATTTTGTTGAACAGGGTTTCACGTGAAACTATTTTCCCACACACATGGTTGCGAAAACGTGATTTAATATATCGCCAGGCGATGTTTTCCCCAAAACGGCATCAATCGCGTCCAAAGAAGAGCGAATTTCGAACGAGAAAAGCTCAACATCAAAAGAGGAAGGTGCGATAATGTCGTTTGCACGGCCCAATGCGGCAGAACACTCTTTTATAGCGCGATATTGTCTACCGGTTGACAGGTATGTCATCTCAGTGGATATATTATTAATCCCAAGTTCTTTTATTATACGATTTTTAAGAACACCAATGCCAATTCCTTTTTTAGAAGAGATATGTATAACACGCCCGTTGTTTGTTTTTTTACCGCGTAAATCTTGTTTGTTCAAAACATTAATTATGGGCTTGTCGGATTTCTTAAAATGTTTCTTGCCAGGACTGTCTGTGAGAGAAATAATTAAATCTGCGGCCTCAATATGACGATAGGTTCGGTTGACGCCCTCTTTTTCAATGATGTCTTGGGTTTTGCGAAAACCAGCAGTGTCAATAAAAAGGACAGGAACTCCACCCAAAAGAAGTTCAACCTCTATTGAGTCTCTAGTGGTGCCGGGAATGTTGCTAACAATAGCGCGATCTGATCCAGAAAGACAGTTTAAAAGCGTTGATTTCCCCACATTCGTTTCCCCAACGATAACAGCGGTAGCGCCATAATTTAATAAGCGCCCAAGAGCATAGGTCTCCTTAAGCTGCTTGATGGTAGCGATATCCTCGCCTAACAAAGAAGAAAGGGTTTTTTTCTCAGAAACAGACACATCTTCTTCTGAAACATCCAACTGATGTTCAACCCGAGAAAGCAGTTTTGAAATGCTTGTTTGAAGCGAAGTCAAAATCTTTGAAAGAGAACCACCAAGGATCTTTTGCTGGCTTCGAGACGATTCAATTGATTTTGAATGGACTATCGCGGCCACCGCCTCCGCCTGCACCAGGTCTATTTTCCCATTTATAAAAGCTCTTCGCGTGAATTCGCCGGGCTCAGCAATGCGACCACCACACTCGCAAACCGCACTCACAAAGGCATCAACAATAGCGGGGTTTCCGTGGGATGATATTTCCACAACATCTTCACCGGTATAAGATTCTGGTCCTCTAAATAGAGTTACAAGGCAGCGGTCAATAAATTTTTTATCAAAACCCCTCAAAGAAGAAAGGGTGGCGCACCGGTTAGAAAATACCTGGCCCCCAGATAGTTTAGATAAAATTTTAAGGGCGCCTGAACCACTTATTCGAATATTAGCGACACCACTATGCCCATATGGCGTTGTGGGGGCAACAATCGTGTCCCCAGGGATCATTTTTTCTTTGGGGGCTTACCCACCACCGTTTGTTTTTTTATTGGTGGCGGCATCATTGGATTGGAGTTGGGCCAGCGCCGTTCGGGGTGAAGTATTTTTGCTGAACAATGGAAAGAATATTAAAAACAGAATAATAAAGGTTTAACCCAGAAGGAAAGGTGTAAAATAAAAACAGAAAAAACACATTCATAAAATACATCATCATTTTTTGCTGACCACCAGAGTCTGGTGCCGCCATAAGCTTTTGTTGTAAAAACATTGTTATACCCATAAGGAAGGGTAATATATTTATTGGAAAGCCAGCAACGGTCATGAGGGTGTCCGGTGCACTTAAATCCGTTATCCACCCAAAAAAAGGTGCTCCACGAAATTCTATTGTAGATCGAAAAACAGTAAAGAAAGCAATAAGTATCGGCATTTGAAACAACATGGGAAGGCAACCCCCCAGAGGATTTACCCCCTCCTGTTTAAAAAGATCCGTTTGTGCTTTGTTTAGTTTTTGTGGATCATTCTTAAACTTTTCCTTAATTTTTTTAATTTGAGGCTGTAAAGCCTGCATTTTTTTTGTTGAGCTAAATTGTTTTTTAGTAAGCGGGTTAAGAAGGATTTTTACTAAAAAAGCAAAAAGAATAACCACAAGACCGTAGTTTGGAACAACAGCGTACATTTTTGAAAGAGACCAGGTGATTAGACGGCCGAGCGGACGAATGGGGGCCCAGCCCAGGCTCATAGTTTTTTCAAGATCCACACCTAACGCCCTAACTCTGTTATATTCTAAAGGCCCAATGTATATATCAAACCGCCCACTATTTGATGTGCTTTGTCGCAACTCTGTGGTAAAAACAGGGCGCTTTTCATCAACCACGCCTCTCACAACAGCCCCCACGCCCATATCTTCAGGAATGATTGCAGCAATAAAATATTTTGTCTTTGTTGCGGTCCATCGGGTATTGCCCGTTTGTTTTTCTTCGTTGGGGCTATCAGCGCCCGCTGAGGGATCCAAAAGCTCATCACCTAAATAGGCGTACCCCAGAAAGTGGGTGTACTCATCTTTCAGATTTTTTTCAGTTGGAGGAAGACCGCCAGGCCATACAAGGTGATATTGCCCACGCGATATATAACGATCGGGCTGATCAAAAATTATATCTAAACCGATTTTATATGTATTCGGGTAAAAAGTTAATCGTTTTTTAATAACAGAATTCTTATAGATGGTTTTAAAGGTGACACTTTTTTGTTTACTAATGGCGTCAACGTTAAAATAAGAACCAACAACATCCCAGTTGTGATCAAGGGAAACATCGTCGCCATCAAGAGAAACGAAATCGAGAAGCAAGTTGTTCGAATTATAACGATCAATTATATTTACGTTGGAAGAATCGAATTTTGAATATTTTTCAAAAATAAATTTGGAAAAAGAACCTCCGTTTTTGTTTGAGACAGTAGCCGTATACAAACCGTTGCTAACAACAAACGACTGTGTTTCCACAGATGACGCGGGGTAGGACCGGACAACAGCTTTTGTTTCAACGGGGGCGCTATCGTCGGGTTTGTTTAGAGATTTATTTGGGTTGACCTCACGAACAGCGGTGGTTTTTTGTACGGGGGAAACCAAGTCCATATACCACGGCGTTAAAATTAGAACAACAGCGATAAGCGCGAAGGCAAGTAGTGTTTTTCTATCCATTTATTTTGGCGTAGGATCAAACCCGCCCGCGGAGAACGGGTGACATCTCGATATGCGCTTAGCGGTTAACGCAAAGGCCTTAAAAAAGGAAAAGGCCCTAAATGCGTCGATGCTGTATCGAGAACAGGTTGGGTGAAACCGACAGTTGCCCCCCAAAAGAGGAGATAGGGTGATTTGGTAAAACTTAATGGTATAAATAAACAAAGAGTTAACAACCTTATTTATTTTGCCCCAAAAAAGGAGGCCCACTATGCAGACAGGGACTTTCGGCCCTTTTTACGTCTTCGCGCCAAAACCTGTCTTCCTCCAACAGAAGACATTCTCGAACGAAAGCCGTGTTTATTTTTCATTTTTCTTTTACTAGGCTGATATGTGCGCTTCATTATTTCTCCAAATTTAGCCGGGGAAAGTACCAAAAAATCTTAAAAAAGACCAAAGAAAACCGTGAAAAGTTTAAAGAAATAAAATATTTTGAAAAGAGGGAAAAAGACAATTGTTGCATGGCCGGTAAAGGCCATAAATTGAGTATAACCTAATTGTGGAAAACTTGTGGAAAACTATTATATGAAGCACACCGATCTTTGGAAAAGAGTCAAAGAAAACTTAAAGAAAAACCACCCTCAGCACGCTTTTTCGACTTGGTTTGAGCCCGTTGTCTCCATAGGGCTTAACAACGATGAACTTATTTTAGAGGTTCCAAACCAATTTTTCTTCGAATGGATACAATCTCACTATAAAGAATCAATTCAATTGAGCGTAGGGGAGGAATACGGTAAAAACATTAACATCAAATACACCGTATCACCAGAGAGCGGTTCTCCGGAAGAACAGCAAACAACGGAGATAGGTCGCAGTTATTTGCAAAAAGACCCCCAAAGAAAAAACAACATAAACAGACAATACACATTTGCGTCCTTTATTGAGGGAGGCCACAACCAATTTGCAAAGGCGGCGGCGCTAAGCGCCGTAGACTCTTTAGGTAAAAAAGCCTTTAACCCGCTTGTTATTTATGGTGGGGTGGGCATGGGAAAAACGCACTTGCTTCACGCAATAGCTAATAAAATTATTCAAGAAAAAAAGAAAAAGACCGTTGTGTGTGCTTCAAGTGAAAAATTTACCTTGGACTTCATCTCATCGATCCAAAAAAATAGAACGATTGAATTTTCAAAATCCTATAGAAAAGCAGACGTTCTTTTGATTGATGATATTCAATTTTTTCAAGGAAAAGAACAAACACAAGAACAGTTCTTCCACACATTTAATGAGCTATTTCACAATGGAAAACAAATTGTAATGACAGCTGATCGGTATCCAGGAGAAATGATTGGGTTACAGGATAGACTGTTATCAAGGTTTAAGTCGGGTCTATCCGTTGATATTCAACCGCCGGATTTTGAAACTCGGGTGGCCATCGTAATGGAAAAGGCGGAAAAAAACGGATTAAAGCTTCCCTATGATATAATAGAGCTTATTGGTACACACATAAAAAAGAACGTCCGAGACCTAGAGGGCACAATTATAAGATTGCTTGCGCACTCATCCCTGTCTAACCGGGAAATAGATTATAGTTTAACAAAAAAGGTGATCAAGGAGCGGCTCGGCAAAAGCTCAATCACCGACTTAACGGTAGAAGAGATTGTTCGTCGCGTTTCGGAATCAACCCACATAAAAGAGAAAGATATTGTTGGCGCAAGCCGGAAAATGGAAATTACCGAAGCGAGGCAAATTTCAATTTATTTATGCCGTGAAATTTTGGGTACCCCACTGGTAAGCATTGGAATGCACTTTGGTGGAAGAGACCACTCAACAGTTTTGCACGCATGTCGTGTTATCGGGAATAAAACGAAACAAGACCACCGGGTTGGTGCGCTTGTTGGTGAGTTAAAAAATGAGCTATCGTTTGCTTTAAATTAAAGCGGCGAACTATTCACCACCGCCATCTTCATTATAATAATCGTAATAATCTGAGCAATAGGCCTTATAGGCTTCGGAATTATAGTCATCGTATTCGTCATCTTCGCTCGTTTGATCCTCCTCGACGATAGAATTTCCAAAGCTTTCAACCGGCAGAGATTGTGGCTCTGAAGAGACGGAAATATTTGGAGAAAAGCGGTGTGGCGGGTGACCCGGGTGATTATTTCGAAACAACACACCCAACAAGACAGAGAAGAATAGCAATACCGCAGAAACTACGGCCCCCTCGAGATTAAAAACAAAGCCACCAAACATATTTTGTTCCCAACCATATTTCAACAAAACAGCAGAAGACAAAAGAAAACCAAAGACAATAATTACATTACCAGTGACGTCAGGCAATTCAGATTGCATGATTGTTGCGTATAGAAACCAAACCAAAACCCCCGCGATTGCAAAAAAGATCCCGAGTAAGTAGTTTTCTGCGAGAATTGATGAAAAAAATGCAATGATGGCCACTGCCGGAATAAGAAAACCGACACCAACCCGGATGTTGTTATTCATAATAAAAAATGATGTTAAGTGTGAAAAGATCCTCGAATTTATCTTTATAAAATTGCCCAATAAAGGACAAACATGCAAGCATTTATACGTTTAACGATTTATTTAAAATCCGCTGTAATTTTACGTGTTTAAAATGGCAAAGATGAATAAAAATATAAACGTTGGGGTTATAGGTGTTGGCCACCTAGGGCGCCATCACGCGAAACATTACGCCCAACTAAAGAGCGCCAACCTTATTGGAGTCTATGATATAGACCAACGGGCGCGGGAAGAAACGGCGCTAAAGCACAACACAAAACCGTTTGATTCAATGGAGGGGTTGATTAAAGAAGTAGATGCGGTGTCAGTTGTAACGCCAACACACCAACATAAAGTGGTGGCTGAATCCTGTATTAAAAGCGGGAAACATGTTTTTATCGAAAAACCAATTACAAAGACCTTAAGGGAGGCGAACGCACTGCTTGCCCTTGCGGATAAAAATAAAACATTAATTCAAGTTGGCCACATAGAAAGGCTGAACCCAGCTCTAATTCCTCTCTCCAACTTAGACCTTGATCCAAAATATATAGAAGTGCAGAGGTTGGCGCCCTATATGAGTCGCGGAACCGATGTTCCCGTTGTTTTGGATTTGATGATCCATGACATTGATTTGGTCTTAGCTTTTGTGAAAGCGCCCGTAGAACAAATTCAAGCTAGTGGAGTTTCAATCATGACAAGGTCGGTCGATATTGCAAATGCTCGAATTCGGTTTGAAAATGGCACCGTAGCTAACATCACATCCAGTCGGGTTGCAAAAGATCGAGTTAGGAAACTTAAGGTTTTTCAACAAGATTTATATATTACCATCGATTTTTTAAAAGGACTTACAGAAATATATAAAGTAATGGATGAGGACGAAGGCGACCCCGCAGCAACCATGTCCGCGCCCCTGGAATCAAACGGTAGAAACAGGAAGATATTTTATGAAAAACCAGAGATTGCGAAATACGATGCCCTGGAGCTGGAGTTGAAAAACTTTATTAAATCTATCCATGGAGAAGCTACCCCAATCGTGGATGGTATCGCAGGTCGCAACGCACTAGATGTTGCAATTCAAATACACGATAAAATATTAGAAGATTTACAATAATGGATATTCGAAATTTATTATTTAAATATAGAAGCTATACGCCCATTCCAATTGGATTGATGATAATATTTTTTGCACGCCCTGGGGGCGCAGACCTAACCCTTGGGATTCCACTTTTGCTTATGGGTGAGGCGATACGCATTTGGGCTGTATCTTATGCGGGGGGGGAAACGAGAACACGAAGAGTTGGCGCACCGGCGCTATGCTCATCGGGTCCATTCGCCTTTGTGAGAAACCCCCTTTATCTTGGAAACATGTTGATGTACGTTGGCATTGTCTTAATTGCAGGATCAGCAAATGTATGGCTAATGGTTGCCACAACATTTTCATTTTTTTTAATACAATACTCTTTAATTATTTCTTTAGAAGAAGAAACGTTAACGTCGCTGTTTGGGAAAGAGTATGAAGAATATAAAAGTAATGTTCCGGCAATTTTTCCCAGGATTTCTCGCTGGAATACCCGAGACAATAGAAGGCCATCAAATCTTATAAAAACGCTAAAAACAGAAAAACGAACGCTTCAGAATGTTGTTTTTATTTTACTTTTGATTTACCTACGGATTCAAGTTTTTTACGAATGAAAACAAGGGTCCTTTTTTGAACCCCCAGAATAGATCAGATAAACCGACATTTTTTATTGTGGCTGGCGAAGCATCTGGCGATTTACACGGGGCGAAGCTTATAAGCGCAATTAAAAACAAATCACCCCAAAGCCGTTTTGTTGGCCATGGAGGTGATAAAATGACAGAAGCAGGGCTTGAGCGAATGATCCATATAGACCGATTAGCTATTATGGGGTTTTCTGAGGTCATTAAACATTTACCCTTTATGTTTAAGGTCATGAACGATTCTTTAGTGAAAATACAGGAGCTAAACCCGGATCGAATTATTTTAATTGACTATCCAGGGTTCAACCTCCGTCTGGCAAAAAACTGCCAATCCTTGAAAACACCCATCACTTATTTTATTTTACCACAGCTATGGGCGTGGAAAGAAAAGAGAATAAAGACCTTTAGAAATTATATTGATCAATCGCTAAGTATTTTTCCATTTGAGCAGAGTTGGTTTGAATCTCGCGGTGTTTATGCGAACTATGTTGGCCACCCTTTTTCAGAAATAGAACCACCAAAAACAACGAAGGAACATTTTTATTCCAAACATAAATTGCAAGAGTCCGATACGACATTAGTTCTTTTGCCGGGAAGCCGTCAACAGGAAATTGATCGCCATTGGCCTATATGTCGGAAAACAGTTGAGCGACTTCGCCAACAAAAACCAGACCTAAGGGTGATTGTTGGAAAAGCTGGCGGCGTTGAAATTCCAAATAATTTAGATGGAGCAACGATCGAAGATAAAGATATCCAAGCGGCAATGGCATTTGGAACGGCAGCCCTAACCGCATCCGGAACGGCAACGCTTGAGTGTGCCGCGTTAGATATACCTGAAGTTGTGTTTTATAAACTTTCAAGAACATCAGCGCTCATTGCGAACAAACTGAACAAGTCACCTTTTGCAGCAATGGTAAACCTAATCGCCGGCAGAGAGGTCGTGCGAGAATTTTTACAAAACGACGCAACAGAAAAAAATCTATCCGCCGCTCTACGCCCCCTATTAGAAACATCAAAAGAAAGACAGGCCGTGTTAAGTGGATATGAGGAGGTTCGTCGCTCTCTTGGCGTACCGGGCGTGTACGATCGCGCAGCAGAAACAATATTAAAAAGAACAAACCGTGGCTAACCCAGAAAACGAAAAAAGATTAAAAAACCGATTTCTCGTTTGGTTTGGGGCACTAATTGGCCCATGGTTACTTCGTTTTTTTTATAACACTAATAAGTGGGAGACTGATGGGGCCCACCACTATGAAGATGCGATAAAAAATGGAAAATCAGTGCTTATTGCATCGTGGCACAGCACACTGTTGACCGTTTTTATGGGACTTTCGCAAAAGAACTTTTTTGGCATGGCAGGCAATCACCACCCAGAAGCAGAAATTATTTCTAAAATAGGTTACAAGCTGGGTTGGCGTGTGATTCGCGGATCATCAACGGATGGAGGAAAAAAAGCATATCATGATATGTTGAATATATTAAAAAAACCAGGAATAGTATTTGCTATAACGCCGGACGGACCGCAGGGGCCTGCAAAAAATCCGAAGGCAGGTATAATTCGGGCTGCCCAAGAAACTGGCGCCGTTATCGTTCCATCCGCTGGCCAATCTACTAAAAGCTGGGTATTTAGCAATTGGGATAAATTCTACCTCGCAAAGCCATTTGGTAAAATAGTTCAGATTTATAGCGAGCCCCTATTTTTTGAAAAAACGGACGATTTTGATCTATGTGTGGAGAGACTAACAAATGCATTAAATAAAACAGAGAAGGAGGCCGAACGCCGTGTCCGTATGGAAAAAAGCGAGTGATCCCAGGTTAAGATATATTCTTTTTCCGTTGGCGATGCTGTTTTGGGGCATTCTGTTTTGGAGAAATTTATTCTATACCTTTGGATTCTTTGTATCAAGGAAGCTACCAACAAAGGTTATAAGTATTGGCAATATTACCACGGGTGGCACAGGAAAGACACCCGCCGTTATTTATCTAGCAAAAACGCTTATAAAAAGAGGAAAAAAAGTGGCCGTACTCAGTCGTGGATACGGGCGGAAAACAGCAGGAACACAGCTTGTAACTGACGGGAAGACACCTGCGTTGGATTGGCGTAACTTTGGGGACGAACCCACGTTAATATCAAAAGCGCTAAGTGGGGTTCCAGTTGTCGTCGATGAAAAGAGACATCGGGGCGGCATGTTTTTAGTAGACAAGTTTAATCCGGATGTAATTATCATGGATGATGCTTTTCAACATCGAGCCATTGAGAGGGATGTTGATATTGTATTAATTAACAGTCAAGACCAACGGTCGGACCACAAGTTGCTTCCTTATGGCTTTTTGAGAGAACCGTGGATTCATTTAAAACGCGCCCATGTAATTATTTTTACCAAAACAAACCTAATGAAACCGGCCCCATTTTTAAGATCCATGGCCAGAAACTCAAAAGTCCCAAGGTTTCGAAGTACATTGTTATGTGGACCTCTTTTTTCACCAGAGGGAAAATATAAAGATATTTCGAAAGAAAACAGCGTACTTGCGCTCTCAGCCGTTGGGGACCATAGAGGGTTTATGCGCACACTGAATGGTGCCGGTTTAAACATTGTAGAGGAATTGGTATTTAAGGATCACCACGATTATACACAGGAAGACGTAGAACGCACCCAAAAACATCTTTCGAAATCGGGAGCGGAATATGTAGTAACCACCGAAAAAGACATGGTGAAACTAGATCAACTGGATCTGTCTAAAATTGAAATATATAGCATTGGTGTTGAGTTTACACTTAGCCAAAAAGCAGAAAACAGACTGCTAGATATTATTATAAAAGGGGGTTAATTATTAAATCTGTGCCATGCCCCAGGCAAACATGATTCCCACAAACGATAACAACAAGGGCCATCCCGTATTAATCATTTGGCGAGCGCTTGGATCCTCGAATACATGGATTTGAAATTCATGTGATGCCACAGCACCACGGTCATCCATGGCGATTAAAATAATATCATTTGGACCGCGTTGATTGGGGCGCGGCTTCCAAGACAAAACACCCGTTTTCCGATTAAAAGTAGAATGTTTTGGCAACTTGACGGCCTTATAGACCACCCTGTCTTTATTTAAATCTTCTGCCACAACTTGATATTTATATAAATGTCCCGTGAGAGCAACAGGTCTTGGTGTAGAAATGATGTTGGGGTTAATATTAACAAATATTTTTCCTTCCTGAGTATCGTTTTGATATCCATCGGACACCTGTACAGTAAAATTGTTATTGTTAATTTGTGCAGATTTTGGGATCCAAACAACCTTACCTTTTTTACTCATTTGCATTCCATGGGGAGCTTTGAGTAGCGTGAATAGCAAATCAGCATCTTCGTTTTTATCTTCTACTTGGAGTTGATATTTAAATACCTCCCCCACCATGGCGGATACGGGGGAATTAGAAACAATGATCGGCGGATGGTTTACATAAACTTCAAACGACTGCTCGTCTTTTGTATAACCATCGGAAACAAGATATGAAACACGCTGTTTGTCAACCTGTTCAGTGGTGGGCGTCCAGGATAATGTTCCCGTATATTCATCAACTTCCATGCCATCAGGAAACTCCAACAATGTATATTTTGTAGTGCTTAGCTTTTGCGCCAGTACCCTTGGTGGACGCCCCTTATTCCCCTGAAAAAACTCCCAGAGAATATCCTTAATCGCAACGGTGCGATCATCAACAGACTCAACAATGATATTCAAGCGATCATTTTCCCAAAAAATGGAATGAACGTACTTCTTCAAATTTAATCGGGACACCTCCAAAGTAAGGGTGTCTAAATCGTCGGATTCAGTCAAGTAAACGGTTTCTGCGTTTTGCCAATCCATAAGGTAACGATCAATATTTTCCATATATACGTCATCGCTTATTTGAATAGAATATATTCGGTAATTTTCAGTCGCCTCTAGGGGAACAACCTCATTGTACGGAAGTAAGGCCCCCCGGTTCATATCTGAAGTCATTATTTGATACTGATATGCTTGTCCCACAGTACCCCGCATGGGTGGGATTGAAACAATATTAATCGGTGCGTTCACAAAATAATCTGCTTTAATAATCCGGGTTGTGCGACCATCTCCAATTTCAATCATTAAGTGTGAAAAATCTATGTTCTCGCGAGTAGGCTCCCAAACGATCATACCGCTGTATGGATCCATACGCATTCCTGCGGGCATTTCGTGGGCAACGAATATCAAGTCATCATTTATATTGGGATCAGAGACATTAAGCTGAAATCTGTATTCCTCCCCCAGATTGATGACGTTCATTTTCAAGGGAGCCGCCTCAACAACTGGCGGATGGTTCACAAATATTTTTACCCGCTGGGAATCAACGGCGATACCGTGGTTCACTTTCACAAGAAACTGTTGGGTGTCAATTTGTGCAATGCCCGGTACCCACGTGATTACACCCGTCTCATCGATAAGCATACCATCTGGGTTTTCAGTTAAACTAAAGTTGAGAATATGCTCTAGATCGGGTCGCCAGATTTCAACTTTATACCGATAGGGCCCATCGATTGTAGCTTCTTTTGGCGCCATGGATAAAATCTTAACACCGGCACGCGCGAATAAAGAAAAATTTTGGGCGACCCGATCAAAGCCATCACTTACCACCAGCCGCACGTCATACACATCAATATGAGAGGTATCTGTTTGCCAAAAAACCACAGCCTCATCATCAAGAACCATTCCATTTGGCGATACTTCAAGCCGATAGCTTAGTGACACATCCGGGTTCCGGTCAAAGACGATCGGTTTATAAACAAAAGTATCTCCAGCAACAAATTCAGTCCCCAATGGTTCTGAAACAAAAACCGGCGGGTCGTTAACATAAATCCACAATCTTTCATCGTCCCCCTCCAAATTCGGAACAACTTTATACGTTAATAGAGAATCTTCTTTTGTTGTCATGGGAGTAACGTCTTCACCCAATTTTAGCTCTACATGATAGGCCAATTTATATGCCCCTAGTTGGCTGTTGTTTGGTACCCAGCGAATAGAGCGGGAATCATAGTGAAAAAACATTCCCCTGGGTGGTGGTTGAAGCCATCTGAAACTATAAAATTCTTTTTTCTCTTCCTCCGGAAGCGTATAGGCGAAAGATTGATTTACCGTTAGGACGTGACGAGGAAGAATTCCTTTAGGCAAAGACTGGCCCATTGTTTCCAAGGGTTTTGGGATTTTTGGAAGCGATATTTCCTCTTTTGGAATATGGGGGAAAACATCCAACACATCCTCTTCTTGGGGTATAACGCCGACGATTTCGGGTGCGGTTGGCTCAGGCCCACGACCAAGATCAGTAATAAAAAGATTTGTTTCATAGCCATCCCAACCAGCCGCGACAACAGATCCAGAATAAATGCCTTGGACAACCATTGGAAGAACAGAAAAAACCTGTATCCCCTGAACACTATCATCTTCCAAGGTAAAATATTCATACGGCTCAACAAGGCCATCATCACTACCCGACGCTAGGGTCAAAATATTCATGTCCCCAGAAACCAAGAGAATATCATCGTAGGAATCTTGATTAAAATCGCCTACGCGCATTTCCGATAAGGGGCCGCCATCTATAGGTAATTTTTCAATTGAGAGATAATCATCAGTAAGCGCCATAGACACAATATCTCCATTATAAAACGGTATTAAAACATCTGTAATACCATCTTTGTCCCAATCGGTTATAGAGATCGCCGTTGGAATTAATCCATCTAAACCAGGAATGGGGGTGTCTTGTCCGTCGCCCATCACTAGCTCTGATCCAACATTATAAAAAGGCTGTGTCCGAAGCACGTCGCCCTCTGGAGACAAAACAATGATTTCATCAAACCCGTCACGATTCCAATCCACGGCTGTAACGTATATTGCGCCAATACCGGAGCGCATACCATTTGGTTTAACCGTTTGAATTATAACCCATTCTCCCTCATCGTTTAAATCGAGAATAACAATTTCACGCAACGGGCTTCCAAGAGAAACAGCCAACTCTTGATCCATATCACCATCATAATCCAACAAAACAAAATTATGTCCCCGCACAAAACTTCTACCACCAGATAAGTTTAACACACTACCGGCGCTCTCACTAAACCGATCCCCATCCCAATCGTAATAAAAGGCGATTGGCTGAAGAAGTTCGTTTTGGTCCGGTTCAGCTAAATTGGAAACAGTGATAAGCTCTGGTATACCATCACCATCCAAATCGCCCAGCTCAACATCTACAAAACTTCCAAGTAAACCATCGGGCGCTTCAAGCTCCCATCCCATTTTTTGATACCCATCTTCATCGAGCTCATAATATCGAATAACGGACAATTCTTTGTTTTTATATGAGCCCCCCTCAACAGAAGCAAACTCCTGTAAACCGTCGCTATCAAGATCGTAAGTTCCCTCCATATGGATGATTTTCAAACTTTGAGAAAAAACAGAACATGTGACGATCCCAATGATAAATAATTGTTTAAAATTTTTCATGTACTATCTGGAGGTGAGATAAGGATATCAGCTTCAATCGAATCTGGTGAAATTGGCGTTGCCCCCAAGGGCACGATAGAAAGCGTTTCTCCGGATGTTCTAATAGAATCCGCCGATACAGTAACCGCAGAATCTGAGGAGTTAATTTGAATAACGGTTGAATCGACCGTAAGGATTTCAAGCTCAGGTGGCCCGGTTTCTACCTTAACTGCGGAAGGCGAATCGCCTGTTACACCTCCACCAGTTGAACGTTTCTCATTGAGCAACGTTGCGGGCGCATAAAAGGAATGAAAATCTGTTTTAGCTTTTAAAGTATCGGGGATAGAATCAAGGTGAAACACAAAGGTGTCTCTGCTGGCAGGCGTGAGCCACGCATCAATTAATAAAGGCATAAAGGACGATTCAAAATCAATTTCAGTAATTGTTTTTTGTGATCCATTTTCCTTTACATTAATATCGCCTCGAACAGCATAGGGGCGACCACCATAATATGAAAGCATCAGATCATGATCTTGGCTATGAAGAGGAGAGGACAGGGAAATAACACCGGATATATTTTGGCCTGAAGTTAAAATATTTAACCCCCCATTCGGAGCAGGCTCCAGCCCTAGGGTTGAAGGAAATCCCTCAAAAAAGTATTCTGGAAATTTAAAAAGATCCGGGCTTAATCCCTCTGGGTCGAACGACTGTGGAATGGTATCTCTCGGAGGAAAAATCGACATATAAAAAAGATTACTATCCAAATCATGAATGAAAGATAGCGTCACAATGGAATCTGGTTTGTCAGAAGAAGATTTAAAATTAAAAGCAGACGTTTTATTATGTTTAATCGTGCTGAGATCAGCAGAAACCCCAATAGAAATGACACCATTTGTGTTTATACTATTGGTACTAAAAGGCGTTTCTCCTTCAAAAACAAATCGGTCATTTTCATCAATATCCATAGTAGAAATATTAATTCGATGAAAACGCGACGGCACCAAAACAAAGGGTTGTGGCGGAACAATGGTATCGCTCACCAAAATAACGAGGGACGAATCGATGACTTGCAAAACGGGGTGCATGTGGTGAGTGTCTCCATAATTGTCTTCGCTACTGAGTAGCTCTTCTGTTACCCGAACGCTTAATTCATAAGATGCGTCAACAATGCCAATATGGTCTCGGGTGGGAACCCACTCTATTTGATAAACGCTCGGTTCAAAGCGCATATCAGCTGGGGGCACCGTTCGCCAGCGAAAACCAAAAAAATCAGACGCAGAGTCTGGAAGGACAAACAAGTTTAAAGTGTCGCCCAACAGCAACGTATCTGTAACAAGAAAAAGAAGAGAATCTAAATTCTTGTTTTGATCGCTTTTTAAAACTGAATCATAAAGACCATTTTCTATTCGTGCCAAGATTGCGCTATTTATTTCCGCTTCACCGGCAGAAGACTTCATACCAAACAAATCGGCCTTACTTAATTTGCTTTCCGTAAACGTAAGCCCACCATCTGCATAAGCAAGGACATAAACCTCACCGGTTGCAAAAGGAATAAGAAGCTCATCTACACCATCTTTATTTTCATCAAAAGGTTGGATATACTGCCCCAAAACAACGCGAGCACCATTCATTACCAAGAGATCCGACGCAAGCTCTTCGTCGAGATTTGACGTGGAAAACACGCTCGTTTTAAGGCCATCGCCCTCTGGGCTCATCAAGGCGACGAAGGACTCAAGATTGCTCGAAAAAACACCAACATAGACTGGCCCATATCCATTATTGACCAAGGCACCAGAAATAGTATGATTGTTTGATTTATGAAGACTTCCCTCTTCCAAAAAAAGAGTAAAGAGCTCTGCACTTCGGGTGGGGGTAGACATTGAAACAGCAAAAACATTAGCAGATCCAGCCAGGTTTCCCGGACGAATTATATCTGCCTTTCCATTGCCGCCCATGATAGATTTTGGATTAGATGAAAAAGTTTGACCATTCCATTCAAATACGCTTAACCAATTATTATTATTAGATTGCAAGACAACAACCAACTCTTCTGTCCCGTCATTATTTAAATCACTAAACCGCGCATCAACGATTTTGCCATTTCCCCCTGGGGAATATGTCCACAATAAACGATGGCTTCCCTCGTCACCCAACTCAACATATTCTAATTGGTTTGACAACCCACCAAGAAGTAAAATCTCGCTTTTACCGTTGTTGTTTAGATCAAGTGTGCCAAAAACAAAAAGGTTTCCCGCGACCAAGATTCCACAGGTGCAAACGAGCAATCGGACTAGAAACTTAATTGACACTAAGCTTTTTCCAGGCTGTTAAAATGGATAAAATTTGAAACGTTATTACTATAATATGAATACCCTTACCTTCAGGTTCCATCAAATATAGGTGTTCACCGTCAAATATATCAAGAAAAAGGCCAGATATATTATAAAGGAAAAATCACAATTATCTTTTCATATTGAGGGCATACTGAATAAATTAAATGCCCATTGTTTGGCGGCTATTTAGTCTTAATGAATAAAATTATTACAACACTCCTGCTTACCGTTTCTTTGGCTACCCCCCAGGGAGACATATACCCAACGGAAACCACCTACGGTGGTGGCATTGGATTCAGTACGATGTATATGGTATTAGACTCTGTTCCGGGAGAACACATTCTAAAAGAATTAGGGTTAAACGTTAAAGATATTTCTTCTCGTCCCTTGGTTTTTCATGGGGGTGAGGGGTTCGCGCAAATGTCAGGCCCATGGCGACTCGGTGGGTATGCCGGACTAGGCGCCGCACAAGTAAGCAATGTTTTTGATATACAAATGTTTATTAACAGGGACGACTCACTGGGGTATCAAGAGCCGGGCCTTGGAAAAGATGGGGACACCTTGTATACATTTTCCGAAAACCTTTCCGTAAAAGCACGGCTCAATTTTTTAATGGGCGCCATGACGATTGAATATGTTCTACCCGTTTATAGAGACTTGGAGGTGATGGCGGGGGCCCTAATGGGGGTGGGTCGCTATACACTTTCAGTTGATCAACATATCGGTACGCCAAAATGGTCCAATTTCAATAAAAACATGTATGGTTATATTGAAAACAATAGTGTCATGGTTGAAATAGATACGTTGGGACGCACGTACGTAGAGGCGGCAAACGCATACCGCACAAACGGCTTACGCCCCATAAATATAAACGGAACAATGACAGAGCTTAGCGGTACGTTTTTTAACTTTCAACCCTACATAGCAATAAAGTGGCAATTTCTTGATAGAATGGGATTGCGAATCAGCGCAGGATACAACAAAGGTACAATAGGAAGTGGAAAGTGGAGGCTCAACGGGCACATCCCCATTAACGATTCTCCTAAATCCGCTCTTCAGGGAATTACATTGCGCACGGTTATTTATTTCGGATTATAACTCCACATAAGCACACAAAACAGGGATGAAACGAATTAAACTTTTCACAAGGTCTACACTATTAGTTGGGATAACGGCAGGGATATTTATTGCTCTTCCCCTGTCACAGGTGATTTATTCAAAACAGAATAATTCGTACGCCACCATTGAAAGCAAGTTCAAGGTTATGAATCAAATCCTGTATTTTGTGAACCAACTTTATTATGAAACGGTGGACATGGAAACGCTTATGGATGGTGCTTTTCATGGAATCATGGATCAGCTTGACCCCCACTCTGTATTTATTTCAGCAAAGGATCAAAAAAACATTAACGAATTATTTAAAGGAGAGTTTCAGGGCGTTGGAATCGAATTTGATATGTTAAATAATTATATCACAGTAATTGCACCGGTCATTGGGGGACCATCGGAAAAAGCAGGAATTCAGGCGGGAGATTGGATAATTGAAATTGATGGCGAAAGCGCAAAAGACATTGAGCGAGAAGATGTTTATAAAAAATTACGCGGGAAAAAAGGAACACGCGTTAATTTAAAAGTTGGGAGAATTGGAACGGATCCATTTAGCGTCACCATTGTTCGAGACGACATTCCGCTATATAGTATCCGCGCCAGCATCATGCTTGATGACCGTACCGGCTATGTTTGGTTAACGAGATTTTCTACAAAATCAGGGCCAGAAGTTCGAAAATCTATAGACAAACTGTTAAACCAAGGCATGAGTCGAATGATTTTAGATCTTAGAAACAACAGTGGCGGTATACTGGAACAAGCAGCTGAGGTTGCCAATATCTTTATTACCCAAAAAGACACATTGGTATATACGAAAGGGAAAGACAAAAAAGTAAAACAGGCTTTTGTTGCGGCCCCTTACAAGGGGAATAGAGATTTCTCTGTTATTTTATTAATCAATCGCGGATCTGCAAGCGCAAGTGAGATTGTAGCTGGCGCAATCCAAGACCTAGACCGGGGGTTGGTTGTGGGGGAAACCAGTTTTGGAAAAGGGCTCGTGCAACGCCAGGTAGACCTCAGCGATGGGTCGGCAATTCGGGTTACGATTGCTCAGTATTATACGCCGAGTGGAAGATTAATCCAGCGTCCGTTTAAAAACGGAAATTATGAGGATTATTATAAAGAGATTTATGAAGAAAATCGCGAAGCAAAGATAGATTCACTTAAAAAACTCCAGCCACCCTTTTCTACGAGAAGCGGAAGGACCGTTTATGGGGGAGGTGGGATTACGCCCGATGTATATATCCCCTGGGATTTAGATCTCAAACCAGCTACACGAAAAATACTGGCAGACCCAAACCGCCCCATGTTTAATTGGAGCGCAACATTTGTAAGAAGCCACATGGGCATACCGGAGGATTACAGGGAATTTCAACAAAGCTGGGAGTTGCCAGCTAATGCAACAGAGGACTTTTTAAAATTTGCGACGAAAGATTATAACAAAAACGAAAAAGAGGAGGCTCTGGAAAACAAAGCCTACTTAAAGACAATATTAAAATCAGAAATTGCAGGTGCAAAGTGGGGGCGGGACGAACTTTGGGGGGTTAGAATCGAGTCTGACAACCAAGTAATGGATGCCCGAAAACATTTTAACGAAGCTGATGCATTCTTAGCCAACAGCTATTAAATTTCAGGGTGTAATGATTTACCTTATCTTTATGCTAAAATCCATTTAGTTATTAAAAAAAAAAAATTATGTATTTCGATAAAATTAAGGTTAGATTTTGTTAATCAATTAATACAGGCAATTGCTTCATATGAAAAAATTCTATCTTCTTCTAATAATCTTTACCGCCCTATCGTCGGGTTTATCTGCCCAGCAAAAAGACGATAAAGGCATTTATCTCACCGCTGAAAAAATGCCAGCAATAAAAGGCGGAATGGCTATGATTGGGAAAAAAATTCGTTACCCAAGAGTTGCAAGGGAAATGGGCATACAGGGCGTTGTTTATGTGGGATTCGTGGTTACCAGTGAGGGCAAAGTTAGCGAACCTAAAATTCTTCGCTCCTTAGCAAAGCCTCTTGACCAAGAAGCTCTTCGGCTTATCACTGATGATGTAAAATTCACCCCAGGATATTACCAAGGTAACGCAGTTCCAGTTCGGATGGTTCTTCCCGTTCGTTTTAGGTTATAAAGCATCTTTAATAATTAAATAATGCAAAACATTTATATACGAACAACCTTTTTAGTCATTACAATGTTTGCGAATTTGCTTGCAGACGAGACCGATTTACGATTCAAAGTAATAAGCGCACGCGACGGGTTGTCTGATAATGATATTACATCTATCAGTGACGATGGTCGCGGGTTTTTATGGCTGGGGACAAAAGAAGGACTCAATCGATATGATGGATATGACGTAACCGTTTATAATTCCAACCCTTTTGATACAACCGCCTTGTCGGGGAATCGGATATGGGGGCTTTATAAAGATACCTCAGGAGACATTTGGTCAATAACCGACAAAAGCTTAGATCTTTACTTATATGGGAAAAACACCTTTAAAAGATTTAATACAGGCAGTCGCCCAACGTTTGTAACAGAGGATCGCGAAGGCGTTATATGGATTGCAACAGAAAACACCGGATTGTTTTCAATAGACAAGGTGACCGCCGAAAAAAAGAATTATCATTTTGACCCCGCAGATCCCTTTTCGATTTCCAGCAATAATTTTGATGCCACACAATTTAATCCGATAGTTGTTGATTCGTCGGGGAACCTTTGGATTGGCACCTTAAATGGCCTTAATTATTATCTTAAAGAAAAGGATGTTTTTCAAAGGCTCAAATCTTCTACAAACAATCCCAATACAATCTCAAACGATCGCATTAATACATTGTTTATAAAAGGGAACGATCTTTATATAGGTACACCAGGCGGTTTAGATAAATTAAACATTGGGGATTTTTCATCAATAACACGATTTGCTGGCACACAATGGTTTTCTCCTTTAAATCAATATTCTGTAATTAAAATATTAGATTTTGGTGAAAACAAAAACATGTCAGGCCTATGGATGGCCACCACAACGGGGGTGGTGTTTTATAATGAGAACTATCAAATGTTTGAAGATTTGGCTTGGGACTATTTATTTGGTCAATATATTAAAAATATTTATTCAGATTCATCGGGAGACCTGTGGATAGATATTTTAGCTTTTACTGGACTTATTCATTTTAATACAGATAATTTTTTTGCGAATGGCGGGATGTTTGAAGAGAGCGACTTTCAAATATTACAACCCAATACTGACGGCACAATGATAGCGGTTAAAGAACCAGAATCTCTACCAAACTCTGAAATAAACGATTTTTTTGTTGATGACTTTAATAATATCTGGATTGGAACTCAGGTTGGTTTAAACCAATTAATTAAAACAACACAAAACTTTACATCATTAACAAAAGAATCCGGTGAGATTAAAGGAGATAACATCCGATCTGTTGTTCTTGATAGTGACGAAACGCTCTGGCTTGCTCATGAAAAAGGCGTCGATCACGTTGATAAAAATTATACCTTAATTAAGCGATATGCTTCTGATCCAACCAATAAGAATTCACTTTTGACAGAAGAAACAGATGCACTGACAATTACTTCGGATGGAATGGTTTGGGCTGGGAGCCAATACAATGGAATGACAATTATTGACCCATCAAAAAATAAATTTCTACGATTTAATCAAATAGAAGATGAACAGTATGGGGCAGATCTTAACCTTGCTGGTAAAATCAACACAATATATCAAAAAGGCGACGTCGTATGGCTTTCCACGAGAGAGGGGATTGCCAAGACAAAACAGCAACAAAACGAATATAAGTTCTCCGTTTATCGACATGATCTAAATCCAGAAAACAAATTTTTACTTAATGCGACTGCATTTTTAGACCACAATAATAACGATGAGCTGTGGGTTGGAACGGAAACCAACGGGCTATTTAGAATCAATGGTAAAACGATGAAACAGGTTGCCCATTATATTATAGACGAAAATGACGATAAAAGTTTCTCATCGTTTGGAGTAAAAACACTACACGGGGCTAGTGATGGAACTGTTTGGATTGGGACCGCAGGGGAAGGGCTTTACCGATACAATAAAAACGAAGACAACTTTGACCGCTGGTCGGTTCACAATGGATTGCCGAGCAATACAGTTCTTTCAATTATATCCGACAAAGATGGTGCGATTTGGATGGGAACTCGACGCGGCATTTCAAAGCTTCAAAAAAATAAAACCATACAATCTTTTGAAATTTCTGATGGCTTACCGGCGGATATTTTCAACCAAGGGTCAGTGGCCATTCATATGAATGGGAATCTTTCCTTTGGTAGCGTTTCTGGATTAACAACCTTTGACCCAAAAGCAATCGTTATTAACCAGGAAGCGCCAAAACTTGCGATTTCTTCAGTAGAAGCAATAGACTATGACGGGAATAGGTCTCCGGTTGATTTTAGGGGCGACCAATTCAAAGTAAACCATGAGATTCAAACCTTGAACATCAATTTTGTTGGTCTGACTTATAATAAAACCACTAAAAATCAATATCAATACACCCTGGATAATTATCTAAACAATTGGGTCCAAAATGGAAACGAGCGATCGGTGGCCTTTCAAGGCCTAGATGATGGGAAATATACATTTCAGTTTAAAGCCAGTAATAATGATGGCGTTTGGAATGAAACACCTTATGTCATAGGAATGGTTGTGACCCCCCCCTTTTGGGATACATGGTATGCCTATCTATTCTACCTTGCCTCGACCTTGGGGTTGGGCGCACTAGCCTTTGTTGGCGTATCAAAAATGCGACTACGCGGTCTTGAAAATAAAAGAAAAGATAAAGAATTAGAAGAAGCGCGCGAATTTCAGCTAAAAATGATTGCGAAAAAAATACCAGACTACGCTGGTATGAATATCAAAGCTTATATGCGTACTTCCACGGAAGTTGGTGGCGACTATTATGACTTTTTTGAGACTGAGGATGGTAGCTTTTATGTAGTGTGTGGTGACGCAACGGGCCACGGTGCGCAGTCTGGCATGATGGTTTCAATAACAAAAGCGGGCCTGGCGGGTATTGTTTCCAATTCGCCCGACGATATATTAAGTCGACTAAATAGCGTTGTTCGGCGTGTTGACACAGGAAGACTTCGCATGAGTTTGAGTGTTTGTATTTTTAGAGATAACAAACTATTTATCAGTGCGGCTGCAATGCCTCCAGCATACCTCTATTCTGCAAGAACTAAAAAAGTGGAAGAAATTGAAATTCACAACCTTCCGCTTGGCGGATTGGATAATGAACAATTCGATTTAGTAGAAAGAAATTTTAAGGAAGGGGATCTTCTTGTTATTCTTTCTGATGGCCTTCCAGAGGCCCCCAACCCCGGCGGCGCTCTATTGGATTATCCAGCCGTGCAACAATGCGTTGAAAAAACAGGACACTTGGGAGCAAGCCCAGTAAAAGAAGCGCTTATAAAACTGGCAGATGAATGGCTTGATGGAACACAAACCCCAGATGATATTACATTTGTTGTTTTAGAAAAAAACAATTCAACAGAACAGCCTCAAAAAATAGAACCTGCAGAACAAATTAAAAAAGTCGCTCAGGCTTAAATAATTAAAGGAGATAAAATGACAAACCCAACCGTAGAGCTGACATTGCCAGTAATGGAGGACATGGAACTAGCCGCGACAAAAACAGCAGAAGTCGTCGCAAAGCGCATGGGCCTTGATGATATGAAAACAGCAGAAATTAGTATGGCGCTAATCGAGGCCTGTATTAATGCATTTGAGCACTCAAAAACAAAAGACAATGTTTTTATTCATTACATTATTAAAGAAGACACCTTGGTAATTAAAGTAGGAGACCGAGGCGTTGGATTTGATTCTGAAGTAGTTGCCATTCCAAATATTGATGAAAAGATTAATTCAGAACACAAAAGAGGCTGGGGGGTTCAGCTTATGAAAGAATTAATGGACACAGTTGAGTTTGAAACAACGGAAGATGGAACCACCGTCACAATGACAAAAGTAAAATAATTAAGAGACTAAAAAGGAGATAATTTACATGCCTGATTTTGAGTTGAAAGTAAAAGATGAGAACGGAGTTATTATAGTAACGACCAATGGTTACTTAAATAATTATGGGGGAGAGCAGGTTGCCTCGGTTTGTTTACAAAAAATTTCAGAAGGAAAACGAAAATTTTTGATAAATGTAGAAAACACGGCAATGGTAAACAGCATCGGGGTATCTATTTTAATTGAAGTTATTGAAGAGCTTCAAGGGACAAGTGGGAAAATCGCTTTTTGTAATACCGCGCCAATTGTAGAAAAAACATTTAATATTATGGGCATTTCCAAATATGCAAAAATTTATGCAACTGAAGAGGACGGCTTAGCTGAACTTTCGTCGTGAAATTTATTTGCGTGGAATCTTAAGCTATAGAGAGTAGATTCGGCGGCTTTTTTTAAATAATATTCGTATTAAACAAACATAAAATTTTATTTTATTGGAGGTTAGTTATGGTTCAATATTTCATAGATGGCGGAGCTTTTATGTGGCCAATTCTTGTTTCGCTTATATTTGGTTTGGGATTTGCTTTTGAAAGAGCCTATTCTCTAATCGTTTCGTCAATAAACTCACAAAAATTTTACGAAGACATTTCGGGAATCCTTGAAAAGAAAGGCGTTCAGGCGGCTGTAGATTTATGCGATAAGACACCGGGCCCAGTGGCGGAAGTATTCCATGCGGGGCTTACGAGGTTTCACCGCGGCTTGAGGGAAGTAGAAAAAGCGGTCCAAAATGCGGGCTCGCTCGAAATGGCGTTTCTCGAAAAAAACATGATCTGGTTAAATACGGTTATCACCGTAGCCCCGATGATTGGGTTCACAGGAACGGTTGTAGGAATGATAGATGCTTTTGACGCCATTAAGGCGGCCAATGATATTTCGCCTGCCGTTGTTGCTGGCGGTATTTCAAAGGCGCTTTTGACAACAGCGTTTGGATTGATTACGGCAATGATCATCCAAATTTTCCAAAACTTTTTTGTATCCCGGATTGATAAACTTATTCTCGATATGGAAGAAAATTCTGTGAAGCTGTTAGACCAACTCCACTTACAATACGAAAAACTCGCACAGGATTAAAACGCTTAATATTTAATTATGGCGAAAAAACGCAGGTTTAAGGGGGGAGAAATCCCCACCTCCTCCATGGCAGATATTGCTTTTCTGCTTTTAATTTTCTTTTTGGTTACCACCACTATTGATATGGATAAAGGATTGGGAATGGTGTTGCCAGCCGAAGGAGAAGAAATTGAAATCAGTAAAAAAAATATTCTTAATTGTTTGATAAATTCATCAGGAAACGTTTTGCTAGGTGGAGAGGGCATAGAAGTACGAAACCTGTCAAAGACAATTAGACAAAAACTGGCAGCAAATGAAAAACTGGTTATCTCAGTAAAAGCCCACAAAGCAGCAACATATAGTGATTATGTGGCGGTCATTGATCAATTAAAGCAGGCAAATGCAACGCGTATATCCATTGCTGAATCCAACTGATGAAATTAAAAAGAAAAACCAAACTTGACAGTGAAATCCCAACCGCTTCTATGCCGGATATTATATTTATGCTTTTGATCTTTTTTATGGTAACAACCGTGTTAAGAGAATATTCCGGGCTTCCTATTTCGCTTCCGAAAGCAAAGCGTATAGAGAAATTAAAGTCTAAACGTCACACATCTCATATCTGGGTATCTAAAGACGGCTTAATTTCTATTGAAGATAAGCTTTATTCTTCTGATGGCATCCGACATGTCATGTATGAAAGGCGCGTGGCAGATCCGCAACTTGTTGTTTCATTAAAAGCAGATGAACGGGCAAAAATGGGATTGATTAGTTCGGTCCACACAGAATTACGAAAAGCAGATGCCCTTAAGTTGAACTATTCCACTAAAACAGCAGTAGATTGATATGCGCAGTGAACAATCAGCGTCCATAAAATTTCTTTATCCGGTTATCGTACGGATTACTGGCTTTGCAGGCATTTTTCTGTTAATCTCTGGATTTTTAATTTTTCCCAGGCCAGCCAACACCTCTGGTTTGGAAGAAGAATTCCAAATTATTATTGAACAAATTGATATTCCCCAAACGGAACAATTTGATCGCCCACCGCCCCCGGCAAGACCCTCAATCCCCGTAGAATCTGAAAGTGAAGATATAGCAGATGATGTCACTCTGGATGAATTTAATTTGGATGAATTTGATGCTTGGGATGCCCCGCCCCCGCCCCCGGAAGGCCCTCGAGTAAAGTTTATTCCCTATGATGATCCGCCCGTTCCACTGTCTCCCATTAGACCAAAATATCCCGAAATTGCTCAAGAAGCAGGGATCGAAGGAACGGTTGTAGTCCAGGTATTTGTAGATGATAGAGGCCGGGTTAAGGATACAGTGATTCTTAAGGGCATTCCAAATACCGGGTTGGATGAATCAGCAGCAGCGGCTATACGCTCTGTTAGATTTCGACCGGCGAGACAAAGAGAGCGGGCTGTGGGCGTCTGGATTTCAATTCCAGTTAATTTTAGATTAAAAAGTTAAAAAAGCTTTATTTAAACTATGAAAAAAGGGCTGTATTTATTACAGCCCTTTTTTATTATTCTAAAGATTAACCATTATTAAGAATTCAATTGTTTTTTAGCCAGAGATCTGACTAGAGCAGCCTCCCAACTATTAAAATTATAATTAGAAATATAATCAAAAATCGCCATCGCCTCTTTCTCCTGACCAGCCTGTTTTAATGCGAGACCTTTAAAATAAGCATAATATTGATAATTTTCTGGATTAATATTTTCGTTGAAATAAGAGAGAGAACCCGAGGCATCACCACTGAATAAAGAGACCATCCCAGATAGGGCATTATAATTATCCAGCGCAGAGGGGCTCTGAATTTTACTAGCAATCGGATAAAGCTTTTTAAGTTGTTCTTCTGCACGATTGTATTCTCCAAAAAGGATATAATGCCAAGCCTCCATTTGAGCATTGAAAGACTCAAAATCTCTTTGAATAACATCATCTATTTTCATAAGTGACATAGCAGCAGTTGCATAGTCTTTGCGCGCACTTAGTGCGGTAAAGGCCTCTTCTTTTTGTTGATTATGAGCATAGGCTATAAACCGCATGAATTCAACTCTTGCCTTTTGTTGGTTTAATGAGGCTTCTGAAAAGCCTAGTGTATTTAATTTATGATCAAGATCTTGAGCTACACCTAGCGCGCCTTCATAGTTATTTTGAAAGAGGTATGATTGCAGTTTGTAAATAGTCAGATTTACAATCCCCGAAGGAGTTCTTGAAAGGGTAATTGCCTTATCATAATTTTCCCTTGCAGTTTCACCATCACCGCCAAATAAATAATTATGTGCAAACACATTGTATGCAGAACCTTTCATAGACGAACCAGTTTCTTCAGCAACATCGACCATTTTTTGGTAAAGTGGTTTGGCAGCTGAAAAATCACCATACTGGCGCTCAACATTTGCCCGAACTTGATAAGAAAATGGAGATTTCGAGCGCGTTTTAACCATGCCTTTAGTATATTTCAACGCCAGTGCTTTTGTCTGTCTACTTTTAGGTAATAATATATTATTACCAATATTTACCTGTTGAGCAGCCAAACCGCGCCAAGCCAGATATTGTTCAGGATTAATTTCTAATGCTTTATTATATTGAGCAATTGCATTATCAAAATCCCGCACAGATGTATAGGCGTTGCCCAAAATAACATAGGCTTCAGAACTATTCGGGTGTTTGTTTACTAGTTCCTTTGAAACATTCACAACATCATTTAAACGACCATCTCTATTTGCCACATAGATTTCAACGCGCAATTTTTCTGTTTCATTCCCATTGTTTTTATTAGCAATAGCACGGTCACGAAACTCTTTCCTTTTATTGGGGTCTGTTTCTGGAACATATAAATTAGCTAAAATAAAATCAGGATCAAGACTAAGTGCTTGCTCATATAATCCTTTTGCTTCAATCCATTCGTTCTGTGAATCATGAAAATAGCCACGATTAAAAAGATCTAGCGCATCTTCGCTTACAGTGGTAATTGGAAGCGGCACATCAGTGGAAGTTGTACAGGAAAAAATGGTTAATAAAATCGTGGATACGATGACTGTCCGTATACTATTTTTCATTGGGGGGGGTCCTTTAATCTTTGATAGTGCAATCTTAACATTAAGTATATTACCAATATTAAATTATTTTATCAAAAGATATATTAACAAACAACAGAATCTGTGTTTTAATCTTCACCACTTCTTGGCGCCATTGCATTGCCAAACAATTTATTGTAAATCCATATCACTGGATCATAAAATCGGTCCACCACCCTTTCTTTGAGGGGGATAATCCCATTATCTGTAATCTGAATATGCTCAGGGCAAACGTCTGTGCAGCAACGGGTAATATTACACATACCTGAGCCAAATTCATTTTTAATTTTAGGTATGCGGTCTTTCCGATCTAACGGGTGCATTTCAAGCGAGGCTAAGCGGATCATAAAGCGCGGACCAACAAACTTTTCCTTCTTATCCTGATCCCTGAGAACATGACAGACATCCTGACAGAGATAACATTCAATACACTTTCGAAATTCCTGGATTCGCTCGACATCCCGCTGATACATGACATGATCCTTGCCGTTTTTCTTTTCAAGTGGCTTGAAGGGTGGAATCATTTTGTTCTGCTCATAATTCCACGATACATCCGTTACCAAATCCTTTATAACTGGGAAGGTTTTCAGCGGTTGAACTGTGACTACCTCATCAGGTGTGAACTCGTTCATACGGGTCATGCATGCTAATTTTGGACGACCGTTTATTTCCACACTGCAAGAACCGCATTTTCCCGCTTTACAATTCCAGCGGACAGCCAAATCATTTGCATGTTCTACCTGAATTCTGTGGATGGCGTCCAAGACCACCATTCCCGGCTCTAATTTTATCGTATAATTTTTAAATTCACCTTTTTTGGAATTTCCCCGCCATATTATAAAATTACGCTCCAAGATTGTCTCCTTCCAGTTCTTTCAATGAAGCATAGGCAATATCAGCCAATTCAACCGGCGGATCTTCGCGCCGGACTTTTTCTGCAGACATGCCGGATTCGGTTTTCTTTATAATAATATTGTATTTTAAACCATCATCGTGTTCACCCTCAAAGTCAAGTCGGGTGTGTGCCCCCCGGCTTTCTTCCCGGATCAACGCGGCCCGAGTGACAGCTTCTGCAGTAACAATGAGATTTTTTAAATCCAAGGCTTCATTCCAACCGGGATTATATTGGGCAGAAGCATGGGCAAAAACGTTAACAATGTCTACTTTTAATTTCTGCAATTTTTCAAGACCCAGCGCCAACTCTTCCCCTGTTCGGACGATACTAACGTATGATTGCAAAATGTTTTGTAACTCCTCATGGACCAGATAAGGGTTTTTACCTTCTTCCCTATTTAAGATATCAGTGGCCTCTTTTATAATTATACTCACCTCTTCGTTGTTACAATTCAATTGACCGGTAAGGCTGTTTATATAATTAGCAGCCCCATCTCCTGCCAGTTTTCCAAATACCAGGAGGTCAGAAAGTGAGTTGCCCCCCAATCGGTTGGCACCATGCATACCACCGGCACATTCACCGCAGGCAAAGAGTCCAGGGATATTCGTCTGCTGGCTGTCGCTATTTACACGGATTCCGCCCATAAAATAATGAAGCGTGGGCCCTACCTCCATGGGTTTATCAGTAATATCTATTTCTGCCAGCTCTTTAAACTGATGATACATTGATGGCAGTTTCTTTTTTATAAATTCGGCCGGCCTTCGGGAGGCGATGTCTAAAAAGGCGCCGCCATTAGGAGATCCTCTGCCTGCCTCTACTTCCTTTTTAATAGCCCGGGCAACCACATCGCGAGTTAATAGTTCGGGTGGTCTGCGGGCCTCTCTGTCACCATCCAGCCACCGGGATGCCTCTGCTTCAGTATCCGCCGTTTCGCTAGCAAACTTTTTTGGTATATAATTGAACATAAATCGTTCACCTTCACTGTTAAGCAATATTCCACCATCGCCCCTTACGCCTTCAGTTACAAGAATACCTTTTACAGAGGGTGGCCACACCATGCCTGTGGGGTGAAATTGAGTAAATTCCATATCAATCAATTCTGCACCGGCCCGATAAGCCATTCCCAAACCATCTCCGGTGTATTCCCAGGAGTTGGAGGTAACCTTCCATGCTTTTCCACCCCCCCCCGTTGCTAAAATAATCGCCTTTGTTTTAAAAAGGACAAAGCGACCCGTTTCACGCCAATAGCCAACTAATCCAGAAACTTTATCGCCATCTAATACTAAATTTAACCCCGTACATTCCATATGAGTGGATATACCCTGATGTACACAAAAATCCTGTAAGGTACGGATAATTTCCAACCCCGTGCGGTCACCCACATGAGCAAGGCGGGGATAGCGGTGTCCACCGAAGTTACGCTGATTAATTAATCCTTTATCCGTGCGGTCAAATACGGCCCCCCATTCTTCCAATTCCCTCACTCTATCTGGCGCTTGTTTGGCGTGGAGTTCAGCCATACGCCATTGATTTAAAAACTTTCCCCCTCGCATGGTATCCCGAAAGTGGACCTTCCAGCTATCTCTAGAGTCCACATTCCCCAACGATGCGGCAATGCCACCTTCTGCCATTACGGTGTGTGCTTTTCCAAGGAGTGATTTCGAAATAATCCCGGTATTCAGTCCCTTTCTAGCGCATTCAATAGCTGCTCGGATGCCGGCGCCACCAGCACCAACAACCAAAACATCGTGTTCTATAGTCTGAATATCTGAATAATCCATTTTAATTTCCCCAGGTGTTAAAGTCTGTCCAATAACCCTTAGCTACCAATCGTACATAAATATCTCCAAGGGCTACCCAGAGCATGCTAATCCAAGCCCAGAGCATATGGCGCCCATTCAACCAAGAAACACCCCGCCAGATTTTAAAGCTTACTTTTTCTTTTCCTTGTGGACAGGTGAAACAATCCTGCCTACCGCCGCTGAGATGGCGGAATGCGTGGCAACCGAATACATATCCAGCCAGAAAAATTGGGTTTAATAACAATATAATTGAACCCACTCCCACGCCAAATTTTCCATCTCGGAAAAACGAGAGGAAGGCGTCGTATGATAAAACCACAACAAAACCGATAGCGATATAAAGAGTGAAACGATGAAGATTATGAATAACAAACAATGTTGTTTCACCTTTGTAGTCTTTCTGGGCTACACCCGACACAGCGCAGGCTGGAGGTGAAAGAAAATAGGAACGGTAGTAAAATTTTCGGTAATAATAACAGGTGAGCCGGAAGGAGAGAGGCCCGGCTAAAATGAGGATCGCAGGAGTTACGGGAATCAAGTTAGGCATCCAGTCCGGCCAGGAACCAAACCAAGCATGGAGTAGCGGTGCGGAGCCTGCGACACTTTCATCGATAAAAAGTAATGGTGAATAGAATGGTGATAAATAGCCACCAAATCCTTCACTGCTAGCACTCCACCAGTAATAGTTTCCTTGAAACATGGCCCATGTGGTGTATATGACAAAACTTAAAAACCCCAAGCCTGTAAGGAGTGGCTCTATCCACCAAAAATCAGAACGCTTTGTTTGAAAAAGACCGGCCTCATGACCACCTATCATTTGTTGACTGCCCATTTAAAGAAAAATCCTTTTTTACTATGTAGGAAGAATCTGTTTTCCATAACGATTTTTAACAAAATTCAAAACACTGAAAAGTAGAATGAATTCCCTAAAGATTTAATTGCGAATATATGAATTTAAGAAAATGACACAACTATTTTTTAATCAAAAACGAATGAATATTAATATGAGAAATTAGGATGAGAAACGGACTTTAAAAAAAGAAATTAATAATAGGTATTTAGATACGGCCAGCCAGCTTAGCGCCCAAATGGCCACCATAAAACAATATTGTAACAGCGACCCCTCCAATGAATGTATATACCCACTTTTGATTTGGATGAGTCAAGGTATCAGAATGTTTTGTCCTCCAAACAAACAAACAGAGAAAGATGAGACATGAAAAGGCTTGAACCCAGCCATGATTGACCCACAGGGGCATAACAGACCCGAAATGGCCAACAAGGGAATCTTGCCAAATGCCCGTGGTAATACTGCCGGCAGCAGAAACCAAACCTATAAACATGACCCACCACCCAGTTTGGGCTAAATCATTTTTTTTCGTAAGCACGTAAAGAATATCAAAAAAAATTGCAGAGGAAAAGAGTGCAATTGGGAAATGAATGAATAAATAATGAATTTCAGGCATCGTGTTTTTGGAGTTGAATGCCCGCCCAAACGCTGATAACCCAAAGGATCCAAGCGCCCCAAGTCAAATATAAAAATGGAGATGTTGGGATATACATTTTTTCAATTATTGTTAAACCAATTAAAATGATAAATAATACAAAACCAATCAACACCCTCGCCAGTGATGTTCCTAATCTTGTGATTATAGTAAAAGACAAAATAAGCATACCGATTGAAAAAATCCACCAACCAAAAAACTTGTAGGATAAATTTAAATAATCCGGGAGAGCTCGGTTGATTGGCACTGAAAATAGCTCTTCAAAGGATGTTTTTAATAAAATCTCGTTTGCAGATTGGTCCCACAGCCAAGGCTCTGGCGATAAAAGCCAACCAACACCCAACATTAATGATGATATTCCTATAATAAAAATGGGGAGAACAGTAAGGTTGTGTAATCTTTTTGGATCCATCGTTGAAATTAAGAGGCTGAATCTAAACAACAGTCTTTAAGAAACGTTTGGATAGAAAGGCCCATTTTTTGAAATTCGTTTTGAACCTGGATTGTTTTGGGACCATTTGACAATACATTTTCTAAAAACGACCGGACCAAGGGAGTTTCATTTTTTATTTTGAGAAGTTTTTCTCTTTCGTCTAATCCTTGCAAGGACAGATTGGAAAAAAATGATAGCCAATCGCCAATGGGTTTATTTTCTGGCCCAGATTGGTCATATGATAAATCATGCGCAGTAGAAATAAGCTCATTTCTCTCTTTTTTAGACCATCTCAAAACAACATTAAGCGCTTCTGATCGGGTATTTGGCGCGGTGAGCAAACCAGCCAGGAATGTAGCCGGTGCCATTTCCATTCCTTTAGGGGGACGGTCACTTGCCCGAACCTCCAAAAAGGTTTTAAATCGTACATGGGTGAAAGATTGGTGAAGCGCGGCGAGAATGTGTTGTTGGACGGCTTTGGGTTCAGAGACCATCATTTTACCTAGAGTACCATTGAAATATTCTGCCTCCCCATTTGTGTTATATTTAAAAATAGTTTTTATTTCTGGAAGCCACTTAGCATAATCATTCACCATATTCTGAGCAGAGGCAATTCCATGGTCAAAAAGGGATCTACACCGCTCAGGGTCAGTATCTTCCCATATTTTCCAACGCATATTGGTTGTTCCGACCGGCTCTCCCCGCATAAAGGGTGAATTAGAAAAAAGAATACTGAATAGAGGTTGAATTGCGTCGGCAAGAAAAGCCATATCATTGGCATCTTGCTCTGAAGTATAATCAATGTTTAACTGAACACTGGTGGTGTTCCGCATCATCCAAGGACCCAATTGCCCCGTTTGGGAGAACAGATCATGCATTAATTGATATTTATTCAGCGTTATAAGATCAATATCATTGGGTACATAGAATGGCTCTAAGGATAAATGGAGCCGGCCAATCTGATTAATTTCACAAATTTGATTCTCTATTTCCACATGTCGATCGAATTGTTTTTGAAGATCCCATAAACCAATAGCAGGTGCCGAAGCCCACTCAAGCTGTCCGCCAGGTTCAAGAGAATAAGTAAAGGGATCATTGGATTGCCGATTTTCCAGAATATCTTGAAATAAATCGGTAGCAGAATATTGATTTGTCAAATTTACAGGAAGGCGATTAAAATCTCTATCGTAGTAAAAACCCTCCACTTCAAGTCCTATTTTTCGCTGTTTTTCAGAAACGGTGTGAGACAATATTTCAGCTTTAATATTTTCAACTAAATTCATGTTTTATGGGGAAAAATTAGCTGAAGTTTTTTTCAACATTCGCACCATGGATTCTTCCGGGTTTTTATTTAATACATCATTTTTATGAATCCACGCAACATCATGAGATTCGTCACTCACGGTAAGACTCTCTCCGCTCCGTGTATTTTCTATGATAAACCGAATATCAAAATGAAAGTGTGGAGGGATATCTTTATATTTTGGAATCGGATGGATATCTAAATCAAAAATACCCTGAGATAAAACCTTAAAACCGGTAAGTCCCGACTCTTCCCGTGCTTCATCCAACGCTACGCCAAGCAAATCTGAACAGCTATCTGCATGTCCGCCTAATTGGAGCCATAGGTTCAATTGACGATGATGAGTCATTAAAACCCATTCTCGTGTCGTATCCACAACCCAGGCAGATCCAGTAAAATGGCCATAAAGATTGCTCCTATTAAAGCACAATGGCGTGGAGTCCAAGAATTTAATTGCCGATTCAACGGTTGAAAATTCGTCAGGATGCTTTTTTTTATATTTAACGAGTAACTGTTTTAATTGTTGCCGTTTCAATTGAAGCCTCTTGCTCAAATTATCAGGAAAATTAATAGGATAAATTAATGCCGTGAGCGTTGCGTTTCTGTAAATTTGATGACATATTTTACAAAAGAGATCATGAATAAAACTTCAAAAAATAAAATTGTTTATTTATTTGGCAAAGGTAAAGCAGAGGGCCGGGCCGACATGATAGAGTTATTAGGAGGTAAGGGCGCAAACCTGGCTGAAATGACCAATTTGGGCATGCCAGTTCCACCAGGGTTTACGATTACGACCGAAGTTTGCACGCATTTTCATCAGCATCAAATATTTCCTGATTGTTTTCGGCGAGACGTGGAAAGCGCCATGACAAAGATAGAGTCTCATATGGAAAAATTGTTTGGGAATAGGAAAAACCCTCTACTCGTTTCAGTGCGATCTGGAGCCCGTCAATCAATGCCAGGAATGATGGAAACAGTATTGAATTTGGGATTAACCACAAAAACTATTCCCGGCCTTATCGCTAAAACAAAAAACAAGCGTTTTGTTTATGATGCTTACAGGCGACTAATTATGATGTATTCAGACGTGGTAATGGAGAAAGGAGATACGTCCTCCGCAAAGGAGGGGATTGGGATTCGCCGCCAATTAGAAGATTTACTAAAGTCTTATAAAGTTAAAAATAAATATCAGTCTGATTTAGACTTGAATGGGGACGATTGGGAGTACATCTCAAATAAATTTAAAAAGCATATAGAATCAACGCTTGACAAAACTTTCCCAGATGATCCATATGAACAATTATGGGGAGGAATACAGGCGGTGTTTCAGAGTTGGGGAGGAAAGCGTGCGATGCATTATCGTCGAATTGAAAAAATACCCGATGAATGGGGAACGGCCGTAAGTATTCAGGCAATGGTATTCGGGAATATTGGAAGTCAATCGGCCACCGGCGTCGCATTTACCAGGAATCCTGCTACGGGAGAAAATAAATTTTATGGAGAGTGGTTGGCAAAGGCACAAGGAGAAGATGTTGTGGCTGGCGTTCGAACCCCTCACCCATTAAATGAAGCAACGAAAACAGAAGAATCAAAAGATCTGATCTCGCTGGAAATTTTAATGCCTAAGATTTATACCCAGCTTGACAACATTAAAACAAAACTTGAAACCCACTACAGGGATATGCAGGATATTGAATTTACGGTAGAAAACAGCGTATTGTGGATGCTTCAAACGCGGACAGGGAAACGGACGGGAATGGCAGCAATACAGATGGCAGTAGATATGGTCGATGCTGGAATGATATCGAAAGAAGAGGGTGTTTTGAGGATAAACCCGGAACAAATTAATGATCTGCTTCACCCAATGTTAAACAAAAAGGAAGAGAAAAACGCTAAAGTGATTGCTCGAGGTCTTCCCGCCGGTCCAGGCGGAAGCGTCGGCCAAATAGTTTTTTCCGCTGATGAGGCAGAAAGGCAGGCAAATGATGGAAAAAAAGTTATTTTGGTTCGAGACGAAACATCCCCAGAAGACGTTCACGGTATGCACGCGGCTGAAGGGGTCTTGACAGCAAAAGGGGGAATGACATCGCACGCGGCGCTGGTTGCGCGCGGCTGGGGAAAGTGTTGTATCGTCGGAAGTTCAACCCTAAATATTGATGTATCCAAAAAAGAAATCTCCATTGATGATATAACCCTTTGTGAGGGAGACTGGATTTCAATGAATGGTTCCAAAGGGACGGTTTATAAAGGTCAGATTTCATTACAGCCCGCAGAACCTGATTCAAATAAAGCCTATCGCCAGCTTATGGAATGGGCGGATAATATTCGAATGCTAAAAGTGAGAACAAATGCAGATAGCCCGAAAGATGCGGAACAGGCAATTACATTCGGAGCAGAGGGGATTGGATTGTGCCGGACAGAACACATGTTTTTTGACGCCAAAAGAATAATGATAATGCGGAAAATGATTTTGGCGGGAAACGAACTTGATCGTCGGAAAGCAATCATGGAATTACTCCCATTTCAACGTGAGGATTTCAAGGGTATTTTTAAAGCCATGGACGGAAAACCCACAACGATACGGCTTCTTGATCCCCCACTACATGAATTTTTAAACTTAAACAGTAATCAAATTGAAAGCCTCGCAGAAGAATTGAATGTGAATGCGCAAAAAATAAATAATCGTATTTATGAATTACACGAATTTAATCCCATGCTTGGGCATCGGGGTTGCCGTTTGGGTATAAAATACCCAGAAATAACTGAAATGCAATCAAGAGCGATTTTTGAAGCGACAGCGGAATTAAAAAATGATGCGGTAGAGGTACATCCAGAAGTGATGATTCCCCTAGTTGGGACGTATGCGGAGTTTAAAAATCAGGAAAAAATTATACATAAGATTGCGAAAGAGGTTATGGAAGAAAGAAAGGTTCAATTTGATTATCTTGTGGGGACTATGATTGAATTACCACGCGCATGTTTAACTGCAGACGAAATTGCAGAAAGCGCAGACTTTTTTAGTTTTGGCACAAACGATTTAACTCAAACCACTTATGGCTTTAGCCGGGATGATATTGGGGGATTCTTACCGGATTATTTGAATCAAAATATTATTTCTAACGACCCATTTCAGAGTTTAGATAAGAATGGTGTTGGACAATTGATTAAAATAGCTGTAGAAAAAGGGCGTCATGTTCGTAGCGATATCAAGATAGGAATTTGTGGTGAGCATGGCGGCGATCCAGTTAGTATTAATTTTTTTGATCACAATGGTTTGGATTATGTGAGCTGTTCTCCGTTTCGTGTTCCCATCGCCCGGTTAGCCGCAGCCCAGGCGGCGATGAAAAACAAAAGAGTTGTCTCAAGTGATGATTAAACTTAGGTTTTGCCCGGTATGTGTAACATAATCAATCTAAATAATATTAATAATAATGCCAATGAATATGGCATTGGGACTCCTGTGTAACCTGACGGGAGAATACACCATTATGAAAGCCCCCAGAATCGACAGGTTGTGGGGGCTTTTTATTTAAAAAATAAAGGAAAAATAATGTGCGGAATATTTGTCTATAAAGGAACGACCTATAAATGGGACGATTTAAAACCTCATGTGGATAAAATTCAATACCGAGGGCCTGATAATTCTCATGTTGAGATGGTAGATAGAGATACGCTGTTTGCATTTCATCGTCTGGCAATTGTGGGGACAGGGGAAACTGGAGATCAGCCCCTGTTTCATCCTCAGGATAAAGCAATTTCAATTGTTTGTAACGGAGAAATCTATAATTATAAATTACTGGCGAAGAAGTATGGTTTTGAATTAACGACAGGATCTGACTGTGAAATTATTTTGCATCTGTATAAACGGTTTGGTATAGAAAAAACGGTAGAATCTCTAGATGGTGTATTTATGTTTGTATTAAACGACCGACATAAACATGCGCTCTTTGCAGGAAGAGACCCCTTCGGTGTACGGCCTGGGTTTATAGGACGAAAGGGAGGTGAAATTATGTTTGCATCAGAGGCAAAATCACTCGTTGGTTTTTGTGATCAAATAGGTCAATTTAATCCGGGGCATTGGTGGAATTCCTCCAATGATAAATTTTACCAATATTATTTTCGCAATGAGGAAGATTTAAATGATACGGATGAAAACAATATACTTAAAATCATCCGGAAAAAGCTTACAGATGCCGTGAAAAAAAGAATGATGGCCGAACGGGAAATTGGATCTCTTTTATCCGGCGGTCTTGATTCAAGCTTGATTTCTGCATTGGTGAATCAACTTCATAATGGGTCTACACTAAAGACGTTCTCGATTGGGATGCCTGGGAGTGTGGATTTAGAATATGCAAAAATTGTTGCCAATCATTTAGGCACAGACCACCATCAAATTCAAATATCTAAGGAAGATTTTTTAAATGCAATAGAAACGGTCATTTACAATATAGAATCTTTTGACACCACTACCGTAAGGGCAAGCGTGGGTAATTATCTTGTATCAAAATTTATCCGTGAGAATTCAGATTGTAAAGTTATTTTTAACGGGGATGGTAGTGATGAAGTGTGTGGCGGATATGTATATATGAAAAATGCGCCAAATGGAGAAGATTTTCAATCGGAATGCAAACGACTCTTAGATGAAATACATCTCTTTGACGTTTTACGTTCAGACCGAAGTATTAGCTCAAACGGATTAGAAGCCAGGACACCATTTTTGGATAAATATTTTGTACAATACTATTTATCAATTCCAGTAAAAATGAAATTATTTGATGGGAAAATGCGCCTGGAAAAACATTTATTACGAAAAGCTTTTAGTCAATCAAATTTATTGCCAGACACTGTTTTATGGCGGCGAAAATGCGCATTTTCTGATGGCGTTAGCGCCAAAGAAAACTCCTGGCATCGGGTGATTCAAACATTTGTGGATAATAAAATATCTGATGGGGAATTCGAAACAAATACAAAATCGTACATACATTGTACACCCGTATTAAAGGAGAGTTATTATTACCGAAAGGTATATGAATCCTTTTTTGGGAATCAGGAAAAACTCATCCCCCATTTTTGGATGCCAAAATGGGTTGAAACAAAAGATCCATCAGCGCGCGAGTTGATTGGGTATGTGGAATAAAAAACCCTGCCTATAATTGATAGATAAGCAGGGTTTGTTTCTCAGCGATATTTGAGGGTGAATTTATTCGACGGTTTCTCCACCTAGAAGGTCTTCAAGCTTGAAGGCCCCATCACTCTCCATTTGTTTGGCAGATTGAACGATGGATTTTCGGGCATTTTCGACTTCCCTTTTAGGAACAGCTCCTTCGACAGGTTCGTACATGGCCTGTTTCTTTTTAGGTAAAACACCAACGACTTTATCGGAAACGGTTTGATCCATTCCCTTCAGAGCCATAGCCACAGCATCTAAATCCACCGCATTCATGAGATCTCGCAGTAGGTTGTCCGGAAAAATTTCAAAAATTGTTTCAAAAGTTATTCGATATCTTTTAACCTCTTCAGCCATCTCCGGGTTTTCTTGCTCAAGGTTTGTCATAAACATTTCCTCTTCCTCCGGATCCATGGAACCTAGAATATCAGCCAGGTCTTTACCGCCACCACGAGAGAAGGCCACCGTTTTTGGTAGTTGTTTTGCTTTTTTCTGAAGTCTGTTTGCAATTTGAACGACAGCCTCAAGAGGAACATCATTTAAATTGCCAATACTTAAAAGGACCTGTCCCTTTTTTTCTTCATCAATCCTGCTTAGAACTTTCATGCGTTTTTCACTGGGGAGCTGTGCGATTGAAATAGCAATAACCCGAGGCGTTTCGGTGGTTAACATTGCAATAACTTGTTCATCAGTTAAATCTGCTAAAAATGCGAAAGGTTTTTTCGGCTCATCGGATTCATCATTTTCTTGGAATTTCTCACTGACAAAAGCAAAGTAAAATTCTTCCATTACCTGTTTTTTCACAGTAAATGCAACTTGTTCCACGCCACGCATTGCGGCGCGAATTTTACGGATCTCCGTTTTGTCTAAATCCTTAACAAGGTTTAACGCGAGGCTTTCCCCAAGGACAGAGAACAGGATGGCCACTTTTTGCAGGCCGGAAAGTCTGTTGTAATCTGAAATCATAATTGCCTCTTATTTTTTCTTTTTCTTCTTTTTCTTTTTACCGCCATCATCTTCAGGTGGCTCCGCTACTACGGGCTCCGGCGGCGCTTCTTCTAAAATCCAATCTTTTACAATTTTCGAAGCAGCTTGCGGCTGACCAACGCTCATAGAAACGACTGCTTGTTTCATATCGTTAACTTCACTTTGGAGCACACCAATATCTTCTATTGTTGGTCTCTCTGGTACTGATGCGGCAGCTTGTGTTTTTGATTCCCCACCGTCGTTATCTTTTTTTTTAGGCCGGGGCGGGTAGACCATCCAAGGCGGCGGCGGCGGCATTTGCTGTTTTGGCTTATTCATTAAAACAAAGACCAAAACGACGACAAGGACAATCACAAGCGCGCCAAGGATTGAAAGAAAAATAATCATCCCCAAATTACTACCATTGTATTTGGCTTGATTATCAAGATCGCTTTGTACTTGGTTTAGCATGAACAATTTTTCAGCAATTTGGGAATCAAGACTGGCTTTTTCTTCTAATTTTTCTTGAACAGATGATTTGGCTTCGATCGTTGCAGAATCTGTTAAACCAGCAGTTCCAAGGAAAGCTTTTAGGTTCTGTATTTCGTCATTAATTGATTCAAGTCGCACAGAATCCTGTTTGAGCATAGATTGTTTTTCCAAATCGTAAGATCGATCTCTTGAGGCCGATTCGAACTCAGCGAGTTTAGATTGAAAATAAAGCTTATCTTCTTGACGACGCGTTTCTTCCGTATCTTTATATGTTTCTAATTCCTGTTTCCAATCCACCTCTCCCAATCGTTCGCGTTGGCTTTCAAGAGATTCGAGTTTTTCAGCAATGGTTTTAAGAAGGACTTGTTCAGCTGATTTTTCATCCCGGCGTTCTTTAAAACTTGCGGTCATTATGCTGAGCACATCACCCCTGGGACGGTTAAAACGGGAGGCAACCATCACCACCTGGCGAATATTTTCAATCAATTCTGGTGCGGCCCCCTCTTGAAGGATAATGCTGATTTCCATGTTTCTAACGCTGGACATGGCCGGGCGTTTTTCAATTTGTGTTCGAGAAACCACATTATCTTTTTGGGCAGAAGATTCCATACTAGTTTCATTGTTTTCGTTGTTATTTTCAGGTCTTACTGGGGGAGTCTCCGCAGTAAAATCAAACCCTGGAATCGGCAACCCCACACTGCCGCTTGCGGGTGAATCAGTTATATTTAATAGGTCTTCTGCTGCTTTCAATGATTCAATTGCACTCCCACCGCCATCAGGCGAATAGGTTGTTTGATTTTCGTAAGCACTGCTGATTTCCAAATCAACACTAACATCAACAACATACTTACGATTATCAATTACCTTTTCGAGCGCACCGGCAATTCGCTTGCGTAAATCATTTTCAATCATCAGTTTTTGAGCTAAATAGCCACTTGATTGACCAAATCCTATATTTAAAACAAATCCAACTATGAGGGCAAAGGTAAATGCCCCATTTCTCCTTTTAATCATATTAACTCCCTTATTCATATGAAATATTTTTAATTATCCCCGGTATCTTTTGTGCTGGCTTCTGTTCTTCCTACCGGTCCGCCACGAGGCGCTAAAAAGGTAATTTCAACACGGCGGTTACGGGCTTTTTGTTGGGGGTTAGAATTATATTTTTGTATCAAACTATTTGTAATTAATTCTGTATTTTTTCTATCTCTTGGAACAAACTCACCATAACCAACCGCCTCCAGACGCGTTGGGTCAACACCTAAAGAAATCATTTGTCTGACGACAGCTGCGGATCGGCCACCGGAAAGTTCCCAGTTACTTGGATATTTTACACGCAATGCCGCTGGGAGCTGATCACTGTCCGTATGTCCCTCTACAGCAATTTTGAAATAAGATTTCTCAATTGTTGGAATTATTTTTTTTAAAATCTCAAGGAACTCCGGTTTTGTTTCTGCCGAACCAGAGCGAAAACTGATATCAGACGAAATCCCAATGGTAACCCCTTTCGGGCTGGTAGTAACTTCAACCGGTTTTTCTCCCGTTTTAGGATCTGCCGCCATTTCTTCTACCATTTTTTGTGCTTCTTTTTGAATATCCCCAAGGGACATTGCCTGATTTTCTATTTCTTCCTTTTTCCCCACAGATTTCCCCATCCCATCGGCCATATTTTGTAGTTTGACCGGGTCAATGGTCGAGATTGCTGCTAATAATACAAAAAATGCGAAAAGAAGGGTCATCATGTCAGCAAAAGTGCCAAACCATCCGGGTAAACCCTCTTCAACCATACCCATTCCCTTTTGAATGAATTGCTTTTTTTCTTGAACTGTCGCGGCCATTTAACTTACGCTTCTTCTTTTTTCCATTCTTTCGGCGGGATGAATGAATTGAGTTTTTCTCGAACAATAATAGGGTGTTTTTTCTGATGTATTAATCGAGCGGCTTCAACTTGTAAACTTTGGATGGTGCTTGAAAAAGCTATCCGTGTTTTAATTTTATCTGCCATGGGGAGAAAAAATAAATTAGCAAGCACAGCGCCATAAAACGTTGTGATAAGAGCAGCAGACATCCCAGCCCCGAGAGAATCTGAACCGCCTTCCCCAAAACCGGATAACATAACCACAAGGCCTATAAGCGTTCCAACCATACCCCAAGCGGGCGCCATTACCCCCATCGACTTAAACAACCCAGCCTGTGTGCCTTCTCTTAATTCTCGATATTCAATTCTCGTATTTAAAATTTCAGTTATTTCCTCTAGAGAATATCCGTCAATCACCATTTGAGCACCATCACGGAAGAAGAAACTTTTAATATTTCCAATATGGTTTTCTAAATCAGCTGTCCCTTTACGCGCCACTTCAGAGGTTTCAACAGCTTCTTCAACAATGTTTCCAAGAGAATCTTTATTTCCCTTAAAAACGGCGCCCATTGCTGCTCCCAACTGAAGCACATCTTTTAATGGAAAGGCGACAGAAACAGATGCAATCATTCCACCCATAACAATACCAATGCTTGATATAGATCCAAACATGCCTAAATCAGGAGTCATTAAAAAAATACTGCCAATAATGGCTCCCATTCCTAATATTATTCCTACAAGGGTTGCAATATCCATATCTATTCCTTAATCATGCTGGTTGATTTCAATCGTTTTTCATGCAATGCTTTCAGCACATTTCTTACATCATCATATTCTGGATCCATGCGTAAAGCAAGGTTCCAGTTGATAGTAGCGCGCTGAATATCCCCCAGCTTAAAGTAGATGGAACCGCGTCGGGCATAGGCCAATGCTAAGTTTGGATTTGCATCTAAGGCGGATTCCACTTCTTGTAGCGACGTTCGATAGTCTCCTGCATGGAAATACCGTAAAGAACGAGACAAATGACGCATTGCTTCATTCATTTTCTGTTCATTTACATTCTTGTTTAGCCTAATTGCTTTTAAAGAATCTTCCAAAAAGCTGGAGTGTTGTTCCATGGACGAAAGCCGCGTGATTAAATTCCGCATTTCATTGTTCATCATCCCCATAGAATCCCGAAGGGTAGTAACCATATAATCAGCCAGCATTAGCGTTGTGTCCATTTCCGCCATATGAACGGGACCCGGGGCATAAACAGGTGGCGATGGACCGCTACCCGGCGTTTTGATGGCAGATCCTCGGGACGCAGTGATTTCAAAACCGATAGTCAGGCCAGCGTGGCCTTCCCAATATCGATCTTTCCAATTAGGTAATTTTTCTATGTGGGTGAATCCTAGGTTCAGGCGATAATCCGAGGTAAGGGGGATGCGGAGTCCCACATTGATGCCATTCCCGTCAAATTCACCCACAATATCTATACCACCCCATTTTTCCAGATAGGGTGTATTAAAAATTGCACCAGCAAAAACACCGGCATTAGTTCCGGTTATGTCTTCCGTAAGTGTATCCGTATTTACCGTATCGATTGCGCCAAAGCCACCCGTACCAAAACCGATAAAGGTATTCATGTTGTATTGTCCCATTTGCTTTTGGCTGCTTACAATTCCAAAAAAGGATAATTCTTTTGGATCAAGGCTTAGGCCCTTGGTATTGTTTTCAAATACAATATCCTGGAGGCCAACCGAAAAGGCAATGTTCTCACGCACATATACACGACGCTGGAGATGAAACCCAAACTCTACAGGTGCTTTATAAGTTGAAATCTCCAGATTAGCGAGACGGGTGGTATCGGCGCCTTGTGCCGTAGAAAAACCAAATGTCCACCCATTCGTTTCCATACTGAAATATGCACCCCCAGCTGTATTAAATGGGGATAAGTTGTGAAGCTCAGATCCAAACCCCGCAACAAACAAATAAGGAGAAGGCCCTACCGTTGTATATGGAATTTTCATCATAGGTCCAGGTCTTAGATAAGCAACGCGGGTTGCTCCAAAGATTGTGGATAAGGCAATGAAGGATAATAATAAAAAGCGACCTCCCTGTTTCATTGGATACCATCAACTTTTTTTAATTCCATTTTTGCCAAACGGAAATATTCACTATCCGGGTACTGTGATACGACATTTCCAAAAGCAATTATCGCTAAAGATTCGTTACCCATTTTTCGGTGTAATAGTCCTTTTTTCACCAGAGCATCGTCAATTCTTAATCCACCCGTAACTGTGATTTTATTCAGGAGAGACAGGGCCTTTTCATATTGCCCCGTTTGCTGATACGAATCAGCGGTCCAGTATAAAACATTTTCAATTGTTTTTTTAGGGGCATCTTTTAAATGAAGTATCGAAAATTTATCCAGCGCCGTTTGGTAATCTTCCCGCTGATAAGCGAACACGCCGGCCATATATATTGACGGATTAAAATCCAAAGTTGGTTTGGAAATTGGTTTTTTCGGCGATGGCTTGATATCTTTTTTTGTAGATAATTTTGAATTTATAACGGGGCGGTTTGAAACAATTGCTGGTTGAGCTGGTTTCGTTTTGACTTGTTTTAATTCAACCAGACTTTGTCTGAGTTTCCCGTTTTCCTGACGCAGTATAGCCATGTCTGATTTAAAGGAATTTTCCAGGCGTTCAATGCGGTTGTTTATCCGTCCCAGCGTTGAAAGTAACTCTTTGCTGGAAGCCATATAGATAGAGCCGCTTTCGACTTTTTTTATTTTGAAGGATACTTCTTCTGAAGGCTTTTCAACAAGGCGGGAGTAAGTTTCAGATTTATTTGCCGGCTCAATAACAATACCAAGATCCAAAAAGAATATTTCAGAAAGAGGTGTCTCCTGAGCAGAAAGAGAACAAATTGTAATAAGGGTTATGAGTCCTTTAACTATCGGTTTAATCGGGGAACCCAATCCCATTATTCGTATTCTTCCCAGTCAATGACATAGGAGTAACCGATAAATGATCCAAAGTCATGGGGGACATAAAGTTCAAACGCACCGGTTGCACCGGGCAACAAGGTTGCATCTGTTGTAATTCCAGAATCAAAGGTATGATATCCACCCCTTACAAAGGTAGTCAACGTTTTTGTTTCACCACTCCAGTTTTTACGGAACACAAAATCTACTTTGACAAAATCAGACCTGCGCCCACCAATATTTTTAAGCTCACCAGTAAAGACATAGTTTCCTTGTACATCTTTCTTTTCGGTAATATTACCCACCAAGACGCAATTGGCAGAGTATTTTTTTGATGTACCTCTTTCGGAAGAAGTATACTGAGGTTCTGCAAGTTTAGGCATGGGCGGTGGCGTATAGCTATCCCGCACCTGCTCTGGCACGTATTCTGCCTGTTCTTCTGTAACCACATTGTCGACCATTCTGACTACATCTTTTCGATTTATAATCAAGTAGCCAAGCAGCGTTTCAACTTTCAATGATTCCTCATCTTGATAAATCACTTTACCAAAAACGGTTGAACCATTTTTCATAATAATTTCTTTGGAGTAAATGGCAAGGGGGTTAACCCACATCTTGCTGAGTGCTTTTAAATTTTCTAATTCTTCATTGAGGAATTTTAGCTCAGCAGTCATTTTCTTAATTTCAAAACTGAGTTCATTGAGAATATAATCTTTGCCAGGATCTGGTGTGAACTCTACAGAATCTGGTGTGGGTTCCGGTGTGTCTTCGGTCGTTACAGCCGTTGGTGGTGGTGCCTCAGATGATAATTGAAGATCTCCCAATTTAACATTTTTATCAGAAACTTCAACAGGCGAACTGAGTTTTCCTGCATCACCTGCGTCAGATTCCAATGTATAATTCCCGGGTAATACCTTTTTAAATTCAAAATTGCCTCCGCCTCGCCCCAGTCGTTTTTTAGACGTTTCTGTTCGCTGAGCTTCGGTGCCATCCTCACCTAAAAGTAAAACAGTAGTTTCAACAATACCATCTCCCGCGGCATCAACAAGGGTTCCCGAAATAGTTCGGGGTTTTTGTGCAAACAATGTTGTAACAAAAAGGGTGAAAATCACCCCAATGAATAATTTATTAAATTTGGTTCTTTTTGCCATTTATCTTTACCTCGGATTGTGTGGCACCTAAAGACTTGAGTCATTAGGTACGAAAGTTTAGCTATGTTCTGTCCTCGAATCAAGTCAAAAATACCAGTGAAATCTTTGAGGAGAAAGTGAAAACTTATTACGTCATTTCCAAAAGTCCTCATAGATTTTTTTACGTTGTAGTAAATTTTCTCGTGCGGATTTTACCTTTCCACGCATTTCACTTGAAAGGTAAAGGGATAGTGCTTTATCATAAGATTCAAGAGGAAGCTCAAAATCCGTTTCGTCCTTTTTCTCATATGCACGCCCTGCCCAATAATAAGGTTCTCCCACTGTATCAATAGCTGCCACTGCTTTAGCAAAAGATTGAATGGCATCCCACTGGCCATTTTTATGCCCCTTTTTATGATTGGCTTTCCCCTCTGCCATATATATATGGTATCGAGCCGTACTGTTTTTTGGATCAATCTCCAGTATTTTTTTGTATTCATTAAGACTGTTTTTTGATTTTGCCAGAGCTAGCCGGGCATCGATGATTGCCGTTCTAAGGCCTGCATCATCTGGATGGGCAAGCAACAATGAATCGCCCTTGGTGATTAATAATTCAGGGTTTATTGTATCAAAGGAAACTGTCGCGCACCCCTTATATATAAAGAGCATCATGATACAGAAAGGAATTGTTTTTATATTCTTCGAGATAATGAAATACTTAATATGGAGTCATCCTTCAAACCAGAATAGATTCTGGTTATCTTTAAAATCGCGATACATGTCCGCCATTGTGTTAATAACATAATAACGATCTTGAATCTTACTATAGTCAAAGCGAGTCAGAACAACCTCTTCAATATCAAAGGGTAAAAACTTAGAATGATTCAATTGGCCCTTGGCACACTGGACCACATTCAGAGTTTCATCAAAAGATGAAATGATTCCAGAACCGTAAATTTCATAATCGATATCATTTTTAATTCGCCGAAACTGATCACTTTCCCCCGTGTTTTTAATGAGACCAAACTCATAGGTCCACCAGGCAAAGTTCTGCAGTCGTTTTAAATTATGGGCAACAAGTTCAGGCCCCAAACCCCTTTCGTCACGCAGAATTTCATCTCCCAGCAGACCCACACCATGCATGTAGTCAGCATATGCTTTATTCATCAAAAAAGGAATGTGCCCCTGAATATCATGAAAGATATCTGGTTCAGGCGTATAACCCACATCGTTTTGAATATCTACATGGGCGTATTTTTCAGCAAAACGAGGGGACTTTCGAATAATATCCGTCACTGGGAATTTTCGTTGGGCATTGAGGTCAAAGAATAATTCCTCCGATAAAAATCCGGCCACAGGAATGAGTTGCCAATCAGTAGAATTTTCTATGAGGGGAGAGATTACTTCAAACTCTGGAAATCGATCCCGTGGGATGGGCAGTGTTCGCATACCCAACAAATATTCGCGGGAGACATATTGATTCAGTTGGAGCTCTAAGTTTACAAACAGGTCTTCCCAGATACCATTTTCTAGGTTATTTACATTTTGATAATCCTGCAGTTTTACATAAGGATCATCCATGCCAAAAATCTGCACACCGCTGATGGCATTTGGAATCACATTTTTAAATAGGTGATCGTATTGAGTGTATTCTTCAGTCATATAGATAAATACAATTTACAAGCAAGGAGCCCTTTGGTCAAATCACCAGAGCCAAATATAAGTGACAGCACCATTTCTGCGTCCAAGGTCCGGATCTCGAGGTGATCCACAATCGGCACGCATTCCCGCAGATTCGGGGTCAAACAAATCATAGTTTTCTCCAATAATCACGGCTTGAAATCGACCCGTCTGATCTTCGCACCATTCTCGCACACCACGTTTTAAGGCGCCGGTTCCGTGGCCATGAATAACCTTGATGGCTCGGGTTTTACCGCCAAAAGCGCAGTCACTCACCACCGCTTCCAGTTCAGACAAAGCCCGATCAAGCGAATAACCTCGATGACCAATATCGATAATTTGTAATCGTGCTGACATAATAAGGATGGAGTTTCCGTAACTTTCCTAATTCAATAAAAGGATAAAAATGGAATATACTATTTTAGGCAGAACGAGAGAAAAAGTATCCCGAATCAGCTTGGGAACATGGTCATATGGCGGCGCCAATACCGTGGGGGGAAACCAGCCGATAGGTTGGGCGGGTCAAGAGGATTCGGATAGCCGCACCGCATTGCAAAAAGCATTTAGCGTTGGCATCAACCATTGGGACACTGCAGACGTTTATGGAGATGGAAGATCCGAACAAATTATTGGCACTATGTGGGATGAAATTCCCAGAAATGATATTTTTATTGCTACAAAAGTGGGTTGGGATATGGGTCCTCACAACCATTGGTACCACCCGGAACATATGCGGGTTAATATGGAACGATCTCTGAAAAATTTAAAAACGGATTGCGTTGATCTTATGTATCTCCATCATTGCAACTTTGGGAAACAGGAACAGTATTTTGATGATGCAGTAGAAACAATACGCAGATTCCAAGCAGAAGGGAAAACGAGATTTATAGGACTGTCTGATTGGTCTTCAGATAAGGTTATGAATTTTATTAAACGCGTTGACCCAGATGTGATTCAGCCTTACCGAAATGTAATGGATGACACTTATGCATCCACCGGACTAAAAGATTATGTAGAAGCCAATAATTTGGGCATCTGTTTTTTCTCACCCATCAAGCACGGCTTACTTACGGGTAAATACACAGAACCCGCGACATTTGAAACGGGAGACTTTCGCAAAACGGTGAAGGACTTTTCTGATCAGAAATTAATCGATAAAATGAAAACCAATAAGTCCAAACTTGAAGAGCGCTTTGCCAATCATCCCCAACCGGTGATGCATGGATTGGTTGATGCCCTATTAACAGATGCGCCAACAGGGTGCGTACTATTGGGTCAGCGGAATGTGGGACAGGTTGAAGCAGCAGCCCAACTGGGCGAGGCCCTATCTAATGAAGATGGAGATTGGGTGAACGGATTGTATAAAGGATAAATATTTCGATGATATCCATATCATTAGAACTATTATCTTCACAGCTAATTATTAGCACAAAACTGTATAAATTTGTATAATAATTTTATCACATAAAAGTATCTTTGAAAGTGAGCCTATGAATTCAGAAGAATTTGATATTAATGAGAGAGGGGTGATATTGATAATGTTCTGGACCATATGAAGCGGACTTTTGGAAAAAATAATTAATAATGAAACGGGAGGAAAATATGCCTGATAAACAAAAAAAACAACAAGGCGGGCAGACCAGAAGACAGTTTCTGAAAGCAGTAGCTGTTGGCAGCGGTGCGGTTGCGGCCGGTGCCGCTTTACCAGCCTATGGCACTAAAGAAGATTCGCGCAGAGATAACCCCGAGTTTGATCGCATGCAGGCAGTATTAAAAGACTGTGGCAGTGAATTCGGAAATATCCGCCGCGACAATAGGGAATAGGAGAAATTAGCATGGCTATATTTGAATCTGAGAGCTGGCTGATCGCCGAAGGCAAGCATAAGAAACACGATGAAGAAATGTACCGCTGGTTCAAGTGGGTGAATGAACACAGAGAACTGTTCCCGGAATGGAAAAGTGTCCGCTATTTTGAGAAACACGCTGCCGGTGATGACTCCGGGCGGCGCATGATGATCTGGGAATACGACAGTTTTACCGCTTATGAAAAATACAAGACCCGCCGAAAAGACTATGAGGGACCTTACAAAGAGTATAAGGAGAACGACCCCTATTATAAAGGCGTATTCATTCACAGCCGGATGCGGGTGGAATTCTGGAAAGACTTAGAGCGCGAGCTGTGGATCGAATAGTCCCGGTGTCCGCTCAATGATCCTGATCTAGTAGCACATTCGTCTTTTTTACCATTTTCTTTATATGTAATCTCCGTTGTAACTCTTGGATTTGATTCATCTTCAATAAATCTAAGTCAATGGATTAACTATCAGCCGCCGTCTTTTCTACTGTTGACCAGACTCGCCAGATATTCTTATAGCAAATCTTTTCAATATCATCTTCTGAATAGCCTCGCTTCAATAAATGAAAAATGAGGTTAGGGTAAGAGGTGACATCTTTGAGTCCGTAAGGGAGAGAATCTCCTACGCCGTCATAGTCTGATCCAATGCCCACATGATCAATGCCGGCTAATTCCACGACACGATCTATATGATCCACCACTTCCGTAATATCGGCGTAAATGGGATTTTCTTCATTTACTTTTTTCGCATAGGCGATAAATATTTCATCGCCATCCTCTAAACCATTTTCTTTGGCATATGCTTCGATTTTTTCACTGTTGGTTTTGCTCTTATCCTGAGACACCCGTGTGATAAAAGATGAACCATAATTGATTTGAATAACGCCCCCATTATCTTTAAGACGTTTGATCTCAGCATCGCCCATATTGCGTTCCCAGCCCGGCGTGAAATGACGGCAGGAAGAGTGGGATGCAATTACCGGCACATCGGTCATATCCATCACTTGGTTTATTACATCATCAGTCACATGGGAGATATCTACCATAATGCCTACCCGGTTCATTTCTTTCACGACTTCTCGGCCAAAAGGACTCAAGCCGCCCCATGTTCCTGTGGTATCGTAAGACGAATCACAAATGAGGTTGTCCTTGGCATGGGTGAGGGTAATGTAGCGAATCCCCCGATCGTAAAAGTACTGCACATTGCTTAGATCGTCTAAAATGGGAGCGCCATTTTCCATCCCCATTGGGAGGGCAATTTTGTCATCTCCAAAAATACGGTTCACATCAGCCACACTGTATGCCACTTCAAATTTATTGGGATGCTCATTAGCAATCTGATGGACCAAGTCAATCAGAGAATCCGCTTTTTCTTTTGCCCCACCGGTTTCCTGATATGAAGAAGGGACGTAGATAGACATGAAAGGCGCATCCAAGCCGCCCTCTTTCGCTCTGATATAATCAAAATCACCAGTTTCCGTGCGGATTGACAAATCTTCATAACCATCATTCAGCCGCCATGGCACATCAATATGGCCATCGGTTATGATGAATTTATGGGCCAGTTCGTAGGCCTGTTTTTTTAGAGCCGCATCATTGCTGCAACCCCCGATCATAATAGCAATCGTGATTAATAATAACCGTTTTAGTTGAGCCATGATTATTCCTTTACATATTGGGTACGAGCATTACCGCATTTTGTACCATCCTGGATGGACCCACCCAGAACATACGGTATTGCGTATTGTCAACCAGATAAACAATCTTTCCACGGCCCATAGGTTGAACAGCGGCAAAAGTTTTTCCAGCTAAAAGTTTTCGATTTTCAATGGATGCATAACCAGACACTTTCAATTTTATAGGGTCTTTATGATAATATCCAACTGTTTGTAGGGAAGGGTCCGGCACAAGGGCTGATACACTCTGTTTTAAAGTATAAAGGCGGTCTGGAAGGCCAAAAGCCAATGGATTAGAATTATCTATAATACCATAAAAAGCAGTCCCCGGAATACGCTTAAGTCCCAGTGAGTCCGAACGGTCTTCATATCGGGTATATGCGCTAGGTGGTATGCTTTTCGCCTTTGCTTTAGGCTCCTTAACCGTTTTTTCGGTAATGAATCCAGATTTTGTTGTAAAGAATCCGGCACTTCCCTCAGTAGCTACTAAAGTACCTCCAGTAGAAACCCACTGTTTCAATTTTTTTACTAATAATGAATCCATACTACCTCGCACACCAGGAAATAAAAGTACATCATAATTATTCAGATCAAGCCCTTTCAACCTAGACATTCTAAGTTTTGAAATGCTCAGCTCTGTTTCCTTATCCAGTAAATACCAGAGTTGTCCTGCTGTATAAGAATTAAAGGGCGTATCCACCATGAGGCCCACTTTGGGATTTTTTAAGGGCACCATGTTTCCTGAACCAAAGTCAATACCTTCTTTCATTCGCCCTGTGGTAAACGCCTCGATAAATACACCAGTTTGTCTTGCCAATTGATCCATATCATCCCGAACTGAATCTGTTTTATCTGTATTGCGCCCCATGAGAATTACCAATGTGCCCCGGGAGTAAGTGCGCAACCCATTGTTGAATTCTTTGCGAGCCGAACGCACTTTATATCCTTTGGCCCAAAGGCGAGCCAATGCTTTTGGGGCATGGCGCTGATCCCAATCAATTACATAAGCATATGCATCACGGACTTGGGTAACCCCACTTGAATATGCCAAGCTTTCTTTAACCAAATCGGCTTTCACCCTTGGTTTGGTCTCTGACCAATAAGCATCTAGATTATATGCTAAAGGTGCGGCCCAAGTAGCCATATCATACATGATGGAATCTTCGATGGCCATTTCTCTTTGGAGCACTGTATTAATAAAGAGGTGCCGGGGTTGATCGGTATATATGATAAAATCACCTTTCTTAAATACCTGTCGTCCCGCTTTTCCTGTTTCATAAGTGTGAGCCTTATTGACTGTAAAATTTGTACCGGCTCTGTGAACTTCTACACCATGTGCTTTAAGCATATTCACCACATCATAGAGATGGTTTCTGGGATCATCAGGTAAGATATATGCAGCGGATTTCCCTGTATTAGTTTTTTGCTGAAAGGCGTCATGAAAATATTGATTCAAAGTTTGACGGTTTCGAACCGCTGCCGATAGAGTGGCGAAGGAGGTTTCATAATGGTCAAAGACTCGCTGACGAAGGGTAAGAATATACCCATCATCTGTTTCAACCGCTCGCCCCCCGCGGGAATGACCACCTTGTTCCACCAGCATGCCGATGGAGCCCATTACGCTGGGATAAGAGGATCCATAGCTGGGATAGAAAAAATCAAACCCTTCACGGGTGTAATACATGACTTTATGTTTATCAAAGGCAGCAATATTTGCCAGTCCAAAGGTATCGGATAGAGCTTCGTAAGGTTCCGGTAACATGAGATTGCGCGGAGTTGTGCCGGGCATGGTAAAATAATTTCTATTGAATCCCATTTCATGATAATCTACATGGATTTGCGGAAGCCATTCCTGATAGGCCGCAATTCGCCCTTTTGATTCAGGGTGGACCATCCAGACCCAATCGCGATTCAGATCGAACCAATAATGATTGGTCCTCCCCCCAGGCCAGGGTTCGTCATGTTCATAAGCAAATTGATCTGCATTGGTCACATGGCTCTGTGCAGATTTATACCAATATACATAGCGATCACGGCCATCCGGATTGATACAGGGGACAAGAATTACAACAGAATTATCCAGAATAGTCTGGGTTTCTCTATCTTTACCTGCCGCTAAGCGATAGGCCACCTGCATGACCGCCTCAGTACTGGATGCCTCATTGCCATGGACATTATAACTGAGCCAGTAGATGCCCGGGTTTTCCCGAATAATCTTCTTTGCCACAGCAGGATTAATACTCCGAGGATCGGCCAGGCGCTGATTATTCTTTTGAATATCATCCAATCGATTTCGATTTTTTCCACCCGTGATCACAAGGTATTCCAAATCACGCCCTTCATGGGTTTTGCCATAAGGATGAATAGAAACGCGATCCGATTCTTTACCCAAGGTTCTTAGATAACTTAATACATCTGAATAAAGGGTGTATTCAGTCCCCAATTCATAACCGAGATAATCTTTCGGCGATGAGATAGATTGGTCATAACGAATACCCGGCGTGAATTTAAATCGAGGGTTCAATAATTCAACCTGGCCAAATAAATATGTTACGCCAATCAAACCAATTGTAATAAGCTTATTAACTCTTCTCATATTTCCTCCTTTAATTCCCCGAAATCTAAATTACTTTTATTTTTCCCACCAATGGGGAAGGCGTTTACTATTCCCGGTGACCATTTCATCCATGGTTTTGGCATCGTACAGCCTTCCATTCAGCATGACCATTTCCACCGAATCAGAATTTTTAATATCGTCTAATGGGTTCTTCCCAAGGATGACTAGATCTGCCAACTTACCTGCTTCCAGACTCCCGAGATCATCGCCCATTCCTAAATATTCCGCGCCATTCATGGTGGAGGCTCGAAGGGCTTCTATAGGACTCATTCCGCCTTGGGCAATCATCCACATCTCCCAATGAACGCCCAAACCTTCTAGCTGGCCATGGGCACCGTTATTTACTTTTACACCTGCATCCGAGAGGGCCTTGGCAGCTTTTGCATTTTCTATGTGATTCCAATCGTCCTCTTCTACTTTCATCCGCCTCCGCCTCTGATCTAATAACGGTTGAGGGAAAAATCCCTGGAGATGCTTATGTTCAAATATCTTCATTTTTGAATACCAGTAATTCTCGCCCCAAAGACCGCCATAGCTCACAATGAGAGTGGGGGTATAGCTCACACCACTTTCACCATAAAGGGTGAGGACATCCTTATATAATGGAGAAACAGGGATAGAATGTTCTATTCCATTATGGCCGTCCGTAACCATGTTCAGATTATGCTGCAGTGTTGAGCCGCCTTCTGGATAGACATGCATATTCAATTTTCTAGCGGCCTTCAGGATCTGCTGCCGTTGTTCCCGGCGGGGCTGATTATATGATTTTACCGAAAAGCCTCCAAATGCTTTAATCCGTTTCAAGGCTCGTTTGGCATCGTCGAATGAATTCACTTCTGCTGTGAAGCCTGTGACTGCCCCATATAATATAGTGCCGGTGGAATAAATGCGTGGGGCCAGAAGTTCCCCGGCTTTTTGCAATTCAGAATTAGCGAAAACCATTTCTGTGTCCTTGCTGGGGTCGTGTGTCGTGGTAACACCAAAAGCGAGGTTGGCAAGATAATGCCAGTTTTGTTCTGATGAAAGACCGTCCCATTCTAGGCCCATATGGGCGTGAACATCTACGAGACCGGGGATGATGGTCTTGCCATATGCATCCACCATTTTAGCTTCCTTCGGAATTTTTGTTTTGCTGGTCCCCACTTTTTTAATGCGGTTATTCTCAATGAGGATTATTCCATTTTCAATTACCTCATCCCCATCCATAGTGATGATGGTTGCGCCGGTAATAGCGACTAGGCCTTTGGGTGATGGCGCGGAGGTCGTCCAACCTAAATTGGTCCCGGATTCAGCAGGGTCAGGCAATGAATCTGGCGCTCCCGGCACAAAGGTAAAAGCATCTTTTAAATCAGTGCTGTATAGTTCCGAACCCAAGGTCCAGTGGATAGAATTATTATCGGACCAATGGGGTTCAAACCCGCTCCCCGCTGTAAGTTGTTTTACGGGAACGCTGGCCGTTTTTGGGCCAAGATGAATAGCTTTACCGATCTTAGAAAAAGGGGCCGCATAAATATGAAAGCGGTAATCAAAAAGAACCCAATCTTCATTGGGAGAAAGCATAATCCTGTTGGCATATTTGGATGTAGCCAAAACACGGCGGTCCTGTCCATTCATATCGACACTGTATAATGCACCATTTTTCTTTTCGTACCCCAGAAGTAAAATGCGGGAATCACCAGAAGTGAAACGCGGCTCAGAGCCATTTTTAGTTACCAGTTTTGGTTTGCCACCTTTTACCTTAATCGTATAAATACCTGCTTTGGCTGAATTCTCCAGTCCACGAATCCACGACCCACCGCCACGTCGATAGACAAGCTGTGAACCTTCCGCAGACCATGATGGATTAAAATAATGGCCAGCCGATACATTCATAAATTTGGGTTTCCCACCATTTGTGCTGATCACTGCTAACCGGCCTTTTTGTTTATCGGACCAAGTAGTGAAGGCGATCTGCTTTCCATCAGGTGACCAAGCAGGAGCATATTCCAACCCATTGTGCTGCTTTGTCAGGCGTTTTCGCCCTGAGCCGTCTGTATTGGCAAGGTAGAGCTTCCCCAACGCATTAAATACAACTTTCTTTCCGTTGGGACTTACGCGAGTATGGCGCACTACCTTAACATCAAAATCATCCCCGCCCACTTTATTTTTCATGGTAAATGGTTTTGTAATTTCCTGCTCAACTTCGGCTATGAAGGGAATTGCTTTTATGTTTGTATTGGTAACGTTCACATTCCAGAAACCGCCTTTCGCAGTAATGATTATATTTTTCCCATCTGGGGTCCAGCTGAATCCCGGGTGAACGCCAAAGATAGCCCATGTTTCCTGGGCATCCCGATTGAGATTGTCAAAAAGCATTCGCTCATTACCGGACGTAATATCTTTTACGAAAAGAGCAGTCTTTAAACCCACCCGTCTGACGAAAGCCAATTGTTTTCCATCGGGAGAAATTTGCGGTGTGGCTGCGCCGCCGGGGCCGCCAGTTGCTGTTGTTTTTTCACCTGTTTCTAAATCAATACGGTGAATCGCATAAATTTGTCCGTAAGGATCGCGGTTATATTGGTATGTATTCCCGTGGCTCACATCCTGGGAATAGTAGAGATATCGCCCATCTGCACTAACATCCGGCTCGCCGGCATCATGTTGCCAATTTCGTCTTTTGTTAATTTGGACGCCTTTACCGCCACTGATGTGATAGCGCCACATTTCACCAGCCCCTAAAGAACGGGTATTCACAAAATGTTTTCGGGCAATTATATATTGTCCATCTGCCGTAAAGACCGGGTTATTCAATAATCGGAAAGATTCTTTAGACACCTGTTTGGGGTCCGAGCCGTTCCGATTCATGATCCAGATATTGTCACCGCCGGACCGATCAGAGGTGAATGCGATTGATTTACCGTCCGGGTTGTAGGCCGGCTGGATATCCCAGGCAGGCCCACTTGTAAGACGGGTTGCTTTTCCACCGGATAGGGGCATAGTATAGAGATCGCCTAAAAGGTCAAAAATTATTTCTCGCCCATCAGGTGAAACATCCAGGCTCATCCAAGTGCCTTCTGATGTTGTGAATTCAATCTTTTTTGTAGGGCCGTGGCTTTCGTTCACATCCCATTCTTTTTTATCCTGTGTAGGCTCGGTCATGTCGGCCACAGGATCGTTTGGTAAGAATCCGGGGGCAGAACAGCAACCCATGTGGATTGCTGAATCTTGGGCAAAGGCCATTGAAAAAACAGACGCAATAAAACCCAGTTTAATTGAACGCATAGAAACCTCCTCTAAAAATTTATCTAAAATGTCTGAACGGATAAATAATTGGTGGTACCCGCTACGCCCATGGGCACACCACCTGTTATGATAAAACGTTCGGCTTTTTCGATGAGTTTTATTTTGTCTAAAACAGCTTTACACACATTAGGAACTTCGTCAACATTGTCGTATTTATCCACTTTAATGGGCACAACTCCCCACACCAACTGAAGGCGACGGACGATGTGTGCGAACGGTGTAAGGGCGAACAGGTTCGTTTTGGGACGATAGCGCGCGATCATCAGAGCGGTGCTACCGCTATGTGTCATGGTCATGACCACATTGATATTTAAGTCTAGAGCAATTTCGCAGACTGCATGACTAATTGCATCCGCTGTTTTGGTTACCATTTCTGGTAAGAATTTTTGCTGTGAAGGCAGGACCTGCTCTGATTCACCAATCACCCGGTTTAATATCTGAATTACTTCCACGGGATATTTTCCCATGGCTGTTTCCCCTGTCACCATCAATGCATCAACCCCATCAAAAACAGCGTTGGCAATATCGCTTACCTCTGCCCGCGTGGGGGTGAGGCTATCAATCATGGATTCCAAAAGTTGGGTGGCAATGACGATTGGTTTCCCTAGAGACCTAGACACGTCTATCATTTGTTTTTGAGCGATAGGAACCTGTTCCGCAGGAATTTCAACCCCCAAGTCACCACGGGCGACCATAATACCATCAAAGGATTCAGCAATGGATTCTACATTATTCAGCGCTTCCCATTTTTCAATTTTCGCCATGACGGGTAGTCGCTTCCCTGCTTCATCCATAATGGCATGAACTTCCTTCACGTCATTAGCTGAGCGTACAAAAGAAAGCGCAATCCAATCAGCCCCTTCTTTTAAAGCCATTTTTAAATCCACTTTATCCTGATCTGTTAAGGGTGGAACATTTAAAGTGATTCCAGGGAAGTTTACCCCTTTTCTTGGTTCAACCAATCCACCAATTATTGTTTGGCATTTAATGGTATTTTCAGAAATGGCATCTATAACCTCCAATTGGATTCGTCCATCATTAATTAATATAGTAGCTCCTTTATTAATATTGGCAAAACCAACTGCTTCTGTTACGCGGATATGACTCCTATCTGCGTCCTTTTCATTGGTAATGGAAATCAGTTGTCCCGATTCCAAAACAAAATTTGGCACCACATCTGTAATGCGAATTTTTGGTCCCGCCAAATCGGCAAGGATACATGGGCGTTCTCCATTTTTATGAGAAAGGGATTTGACCAAATTATATAATTTTTGTTTGGAAGACTCATCACCATGAGACATGTTTAGTCGAAACACATTCACACCGGAATCCACCATGGATTGTAAGGTCTTTTCACCCTTGCAGGCAGGACCGATAGTTGCAATTATTTTTGTATTATTTTCCATCAGTATTGTTTGGGTTTAATTGACAGAATAAGGGACCGATAGCCGAAAGGGAGAAATTTTTGTATTGATTTTTTTTCCATTATCATATATCATTTCAAAATGACCATGCATCACGCCAAATTCGGTTGGTAGGGGGCAAAAACTGGTATATTCAAAGGATTCCCCACACTTTAAGTGAGGCTGGTTTCCAACGACTCCGGGGCCCCTCACCTCTTCAATATTGCCATTCCCATCCGTAATGTGCCAATAACGGTTTTTAAGCTGTACCGGTTCATTTCCTTCATTTGTGATGGTAATATGATAGGCAAAAAAGAAGACCGGGCGGGAAGGATCGGACCGCTCCGGTATATAGTTGGGTTGAACCACAATTGTAATCTGGTTGGTTTTTGTTTCTGTCATTGCTTTTAATTAGCTGTAAAATTACCATTCATTTTATTTCAGATGCATATGATTCTCAGTAAATTTTCAATAAATAATTAACAGGAATTTTGACATTATGAAACACAGATTTATTTTTAGCTTTACATTGGGGCTGGTTATTTTTACCGGTTGCAGTCCAGTATCCAATCAAGCACCAGCAGAGAGTCTTAATCCGGAAATCACGGCGAATGAAATATTAGATCACATAAAGTTTCTATCTGACGATAAACGCGAAGGCCGCTTCCCCGGATCAAATGGATCTCAAGAAGCAATTGAATATATTGTGAATCATTTTAAAAAAGATGGCCTTGAACCAGCCGGGTCCAATGGATTTTTGCAGCCATTCGAGTTTATAGTCGGAATTGATTATGGCGAAGTAAACCAATTAGAAATTGCCGGCACCACCTATGAAAAGGGGATAGATTATATTCCATTAGAATTTTCTTCCAGCTCCACCGTGGAATCAGATATTGTTTTTTCTGGATATGGCTTTAGTATTGATGATTCCGTTCAGTGGAACGACTATGCAAATAGTGATGTGGAAGGGAAGTGGGTTTTGGTATTTATAGATGGCCCAGATAGTGATAGTCCCCATTCCGATTTCGCCAAACATACACCCCTCCGAAAAAAAGCCATGCTTGCCAGAGACAATAATGCTGCTGGGATTCTATTTGTGAATAAAGCAGGGGATGATGATAAATTAATTCCCTTAAAACATTCACCCAATTCGACGGCAGTTGGAATTTCAGTATTGCATATTTCGCGATCAATTGCAGATGGTTTGGTTGGTGGGCGATTGGAAATCCTTCAAAAAGAATTGGACGAAAAATTAGCACCGAACTCATTTCCAGTTCCCCAAAGGGTAAACGCTGAAGTCAGCCTAAAAAAAGAAATAGTCGAAGTGCCTAATGTTCTAGGTATGATACGAGGAAACGATTCGGTTTTAAAAGATGAATATATCGTTATTGGTGCTCATTTTGATCATTTGGGATATGGTGGAAGCGGATCAGGATCATTAGCCCCGGATTCGGCAGTGGTGCATAATGGTGCCGATGATAATGCTTCCGGGACTGCGGGCATATTGGAATTAGCTGAAAAACTATCATTCAATAAAAAATTGCTCAAACGATCCATTATACTAATGGCATATAATGCAGAAGAAGAGGGTCTTTTAGGTTCCAAATATTATGTGAATAATCCTACGATAGATTTATCATCTGTGATTGCCATGATTAATATGGATATGATAGGGCGCATGTCTGACAATAAAGTGACCATTGGCGGGACAGGGACTTCACCGGGGTTTGAAACACTTTTAAATGACGTGAATGAAAAAAATGAAATGCAACTTAAAATGAGTCCAGAAGGGTACGGGCCCAGCGACCACGCCAGCTTTTATATAAACGATGTTCCCGTTCTTTTCTTTTTCACCGGCACCCATGAAAACTATCATAAACCCAGTGATGACTGGGAACACATTAATGCGAAAGGTGAAAAACAGATTGTTGATTTGGTTTATGATTTGACCATTAAATTAAGCAGTCTTGATGAAAAACCAGCTTTTACTGAAGCAGGTCCAAAAGAACCAAACCAAACAAGGAGAAGTTTTAAAGTTACTTTTGGTGTTATCCCATCCTATGGCAGCCAAGAAGAAGGCATGGAAATTGACGGGGCCAAAAAAGAAGGCCCGGCCGGAAAAGCAGGGATGAAGAAGGGCGATGTTATTATTGAAATTGGTGGTAAAGAAATCAAAAATATTTACGATTATATGTATCGGTTGGGAGAACTAAATCCCGGGGACGAAGTTGATGTAAAAATCAAAAGAGGGGAAAAAGTATTATCCCTGAAAGTTACTCTTTAAGAATATTTTTCTTTAATTCGTCTCGCAATTCTAAAACAGCTTTGACATAATTATCAGCGTGATTATAAGCATAGACTGATTTATACACCTGTTTTATATCAGCGTTATTTGAAACAGGGTAACCATTTTTCACTAAATAATTTCCCACACTTGCAAAAACATCAGCCCACGCATATGGTTGACGGACGCCATCACCATTTCCATCGGCAGCAAAGGCATTAAAGCTGGATGGAATAAATTGTCCATATCCAAAAGCGCCCGCATAGGATCCCTTGATTGAATGGGGTGGAATACTATCTGCATAACAATATTCAAGGTAAGCAATCATTTCTTTGGTCGCCCATTTTTTCCGTCGGGGCATTTTTGCTATTTGGGTATATAAGGCATTAAAAACAGTAAACTGCCCCCGGTGTCGGCCGTAATTACTTTCCACGCCAACAATACTTAAAATAAGGAATGGATCCATACTGATTTGGATAGCAACAGCATTGAGATTGTTTTTATGCTGAGCATAAAAATCCGACCCCTTTTGAATCCGGGAATCTGTGACAAATAATTTACGGTAGTCGGTCCAACTTTTTTTTTCATATGGTTTTGCAAAACGATCTAAAATTTTATTGTGAATTTCGATGCTGCTATGAGAAAAAGTTTCGTTTAAAAACGACTCGGGTATTCCTTTTTTTAAAGCGTCAGATTTAATTGCAGATAGCACTGAGTCTTGCGACCCGGCCCATAAAAAGGAAAATACAAATAGGGGTATTAATCGATCCATTCAGCAATAAATATATTGGTGTCACCCTGTTTGGCCTGGTTTCGGTTGGAGGCAAAAACAAAATATTTTCCATCGGGGCTGAACATGGGGAAACCGTCAAAACCGTCAAAATACGTAATTTGTTCCATATTTGTTCCATCAACATTCACGGCCCAAAGATCAAAATTTCGACCTTTTGGGTCGGCTTTGTTGGAGCAAAAGACAATGCGCTCATCATTGGGATAAAAGAAGGGGGCAAAATTAGCACCCTTGTTGTGGGTGACTTGAACCTTTCCAGTTCCATCCGTATTCATGACTCTAACCTGCAGATTCATGGGACGAATCATGCTGTCGGCGATTAATTTTTTATAATCGGAAATTTCTTTTTCTGTTTCGGGATAAAAAGCACGCCAGACGATTTTTTTACCGTCATGGCTAAAAAATGGTCCCCCGTCATAGCCAAGTTTATTTGTGAGCATCCGTTTTCCGGATCCGTCCGTATTCATGGTCCAGACTTCTAAATCACCAGAAACCAAGGATGTATAAACAATACGGCTTCCGTCTTCAGCGATAGTGGCTTCCGCATCATAGCCCGCTTCTTGTGTAAGTTGCTCCAGGCCGCTGCCATTCGGATTGGCTCTAAAGATATCAAACCCTTCATGCAGTTTCCATACGTAGCCCAAACTATAATCCAGCGGCGGTGGGCAGGCTTTATCTACATGGTGGGTGGAAGCATAAACAATTTTTTCATTTCCAGGATATTGAAAATACGCACAGGTAGTGACACCATCTCCAGTGGATACCATTTCAGATTCACCGCTTTCAATATCCATAATATAAATTTGATCACAAAGACCTTGGCCATCGTGGGATTGAAAAATCAGTTTTTTGCTATCAGAACTAAAGTACGCCTCTGCATTTTCACCCCCGAACGTGAGTTGCCGTAAATTTTTAAAATGACTCTCTTTTGGCAAAATTTGTTCATTTGCACTCCCGTCAACTAAGATGGGATTGTTAATTACCGCTTGCCACCGCAATAGGGCCAAAAAGCCAATAACGATGAGAATTACAATTAAATAATGTCGTTGTTTTGTCTGTGACATGTGAAATATTCCTATTGATTTCAAGCCCCTAATTTATAAGGAATTGAAACAAGGAAACATAATGAAAGTGAGTTTTCCTTTACATATTTTTATCAATGAGAAGCCGGATTTATCCCTGATTTCAACGAGTTTTTAGCGAATGGCTATTGGCGCCGGCTTTACTTTGCTCGGATTGTATATTTTAGTAACAAAACATTACTGATACGGGGGATAAAAAATGGAACCCCCTACAATTTATTTTGTAATCGAAATTTCTCTATGAATGAATGTCCTCGGTACACCCCATGAAATTTATCTGGAAGGAGAGCACCAATTCGGCACATAACCCGATCTCCAATTTCTTTGAGAGCATCTGCTTTTTTGGTTCGGTCCTTCGGCAAAGAATAGGGGCCGAATGGTTTTCCAATATTAATCCGGACTTTGGGTCGAACACCCCGCAAAAGACTTGACCAAATATTCCCAATATTCCCATCAATACCAATCGGTACGATTGGAACCTGCATGGTTGAGGATAGATAAACCACACCATCTTTTGCTGGTCGCAACTCATTTGAAAGGGAGCTGCCTTCAGGGAAAATTGCGAGGATTTCCTTATTCAAAAGGGCTTTTTTTGAAGATTTAATTGTGGATGGTGCAAGGCGAGTACGGTTTGCTGGTATGAAACCATAAAGCCAGGGCGCCCAATAATTAAACCATTGTACAATCTGATCGCTGGCAACAATAAAACTGATGGGTCTACGGACAGCATAAACTAGGAACGGGCCATCAGCATAATTGAAATGGTTAATCGCTATTATAAAGGGCCCCTCTTTTGGAAGGTGGTATTTGCCGCGAACAATAATTTTTGCAATAAAAAGACCAAGCAGAAATGCAATATAAGTAAGAAAATACCTTACCCATTTTGGCCGAGGATTAAATAAATCAAGTTTTGTACGAGCGCTCAAATTATCTGGGATATTGATTCAAAATATAACCAATACAGGCGCTGAGTTTTTTGGCAAATGGAATATGCAAAAATTCATTCGGTCCATGGGCGTTTGATTCAGGGCCCAGCACGCCTGTAATCACAAATTGCGCTTCCGGAAATTTTTCACCGAGCATGGCCATAAAAGGAATAGTCCCTCCTTCTCCCATAGCCAAAGCCGGTTTGCCATAGAATGATTCTGATGCTTCTTGAATGGCACAATCAAGCCAGGAAGAGAGCTTGGGAGCATTCCAGCCATTGGCAGGCTCTTCCCATTTCAAATGAACAGTTGCGTCAGATGGGGGGTCATTTTTTAATACCTTATCTATGGCTGCCATGGCCCGATGGCAATCCACATCTGGTGGGAGACGAAATGAAAGTTTCAATATTGTATATGGTCGAAGCACATTTCCCCCATCTTTCACGGCAGGGATACCACCCATTCCCACATAAGAAAGGGTGGGCGTCCAGGTGCGACGCAAAGTTCCCTCTACCGGGTCTTCCGTAGAAGGGGCCATTTTTTCATGCCAGGGGAAGACCTCTGTTTTACCACCCAGCGCCGACACCATTTTTTTCACCTCATCAATGCGATGATCGGGAATATTGGTTTGGAGGGCATCCACTATAATTTCCCCGGAAACCTCATCTTCAATGCGGGAAAGTAATTGCCTTAGAATGCGAAAAGAGGATGGTACCAATCCGCTGGCACTACCGGAATGGACACCTTCTTTCAGGACATCCACCCTGAGTTCACAGGCAACCATTCCCCGTAATGATACGGTGGTCCAAAACTGTTCATAGTTACCGGCGCCCGAGTCCAAACAAACAACCAAATCTACGTCCCCAATAATATCAGCATATTCATTTATATAATAAGGGAGATCTGGGGAACCACTTTCTTCGCAAAATTCAATTAAAATAACAATTCGAGGGAGGGCAAGCCCCTGATCTTTAAGTGCTTTTATTGTTCCAAGTGATGCAAACAATGCATAGCCATCATCTGCACCGCCGCGACCGTAGAGCTTACCGTCTTTCATCACGGGCTCCCACGGGCCAAATCCTTCATTCCAGCCTTCCATCTCCGGCTGTTTATCCAAATGACCATACATAAGAATATTGCCTTCCCGTTCTCCTGGGATTTCAACCATAATAACAGGTGTCCGCCCATCCAATTGTTTTATATGAAGCGTGCTATCTTTTGGGCGATGTTTCTCGGTCCATTTAACGGCTAAATTGAGAACCTTTTCCATATGACCGGTTTTTTCCCAATCCGGATCAAATGCCGGTGATTTATTAGGAATTTTGATATATTCCGTTAACGTAGGTATGATTTCATTATCCCAGAATTGATCTAAATAAAACTGAAGTTGTTCTGTTTTCATTTTAATATCCAAATTTATGAGTGAAATAAGTGTCAGTAGTTTAAAGAAATTAAGGGATTTTATCTTAGTGGTAATTAGTCATTTGTTCGACAAGCATCCTTGGTTATCTCCACCATTACAATCTGTCCTCTAATAGCCAAGCAAGAAAACACTATTTGTTTTAATCACTCAAAGTTTAATGTATACAGTCAGTTTATTATAATTAGAAATTAAAAAAGCCCCACGTGAGCAGGGCTTTTTTAATCATCTTACATTCAGGATTGATTAGAATGGTAGGTCGTCTTCATCATCGCCATCGGCAGTAACAGGCGCGGCCTGTCCTTGTTCATTTTGATTCTGTTCTTGTCCGTTTTGATTATCGATTCTGCGCCCAAGCATGGTAAATATATCACAGATGACTTCTGTGGTATATCTTTTTACCCCATCCTTGTCTTCCCAATTACGGGTCTGGAGTTTTCCCTCCAGATAGCATAGTTGACCCTTTTTCAAGAGTTCACCAGACATTTCTGCAGATTTACCAAACATAACACAACGATGCCATTCAGTTTTATCCTGAAGTTCACCGTTGGCATCACGCCAGGTTTGATTGGTTGCTAGATTAAAGTTGGCCACGGCTGTGCCTGACGGCGTAAACCGTGTTTCCGGATCGCCACCCAGGTGTCCAACCAACACCACTTTATTTACACTTCCTTTTTGCATAACATACTCCTAACTTGTTTTTATTCGTTATTTACGCGTGTGTTTAATTCTACGACCCCACAATAATAAATGTCAATATATATTTTTGAAAAAGAGCATCTTCAAGAGAATAAAACAATTTAATTTCTCTTCTTTTTATGCCATAATTTATTTAAAGCTAAGGTGCCACCAGCTGTAGTTAATATACCAATTCCACCAATGGCTTCCTTCTGGGAAAACTTCATTAATAATAATATCAATTTTATTCATTGAAATATTTTAACTTCAAAAATGGATTCTAAGCTGTTTAAGATAATGGTAGCACTGGTTTTCCGTGGTGATGAAAGTCCCGTTATTAGTCAATCAGTCTTTTTTACAGAAAAATTAAATGCACAATTAACAATTATCCATGTTAACCAGCCTGCGCTGAGTCAACCAAAAGGAAAGATTGCTAAGCATATTGACGAAGACGCAATAAGAGAAAAAATAACGGCATATGGTTTCGAAAAAATATTGAATAAAATTGATATTATTATTGAAAACGGAGAAAGTGTATCAGAAATAATAAACCAATATGCGCACAATATGGATTTAATTATTCTAGGGCACCGAAAAATGAATACATTTAAATCTCATATTATGGATTCTATTGATGAGGGGATCTCAAACCTTGTAACTGCCCCCGTGCTGATTGTACAAAAAAATTGATTTATACAGATCCCCCTGTGGAGGCTCCATTCATTATTTTTTTATACGCTTCATTTTAAATAGTTGTCTATAATAATTTTCAATAACAAATGAATATTTTTGATATAGCGTCAATATTAGTAACGCTTTCAGCCTTACTAATGTATATAAACTTTAAGTATATAAAACTTCCTACAACGATAGGACTCATGGGGCTATCGCTTATTTTATCTTTCATTGTTTATCTTTCTGGATATATTAATCCAAGTATTATTTCTTTTTCAATTTCGCTTATTGATAGTATTAATTTTAATAAAGCCTTAATGGGAGGGATGTTATCTTTTTTATTATTTGCGGGAGCTTTACATGTTGATATAAATGATTTATTTGAGCAAAAAACCTTAATAGCTGTTTTAGCTACTATAGGAGTTGTTTTTTCGACAATTGTAGTTGGATCCTTAGTCTACTATTTATTGCCAATATTTGGGCTTCAAATTGATTATATATACTGCTTGCTTTTTGGAGCATTAATATCTCCAACCGATCCTATCGCTGTACTTGGGATATTAAAGGAAACAAGCGCTCCAAAATCACTAGAAACAACAATAGCCGGGGAATCACTATTTAATGATGGCGTTGGTGTTGTTGTTTTTACAGTTATACTCTCATTAGCAACGGGGAGTGCTCATTCTCATATTAATGTAAGTGAAATCTTTCTTTTATTTATAGAAGAGGCTTTGGGTGGAATTGTGTATGGGCTTGTATTGGGATATATATTTTATCGATTATTAAAAAGTATTGATAATTACGCCGTTGAAATTTTACTAACATTATCTTTAGTTATGGGTGGATACTCGTTAGCATATTTCTTACACGTATCAGGGCCTCTGGCGATGGTTGTTGCCGGTTTATTTATCGGTAATCACGGTAAGGTGTTTGCAATGTCAGAGGTTACGCATAAACAATTATTTTCTTTTTGGGAGCTTATTGATGAATTTTTAAATGCTGTTTTATTTGTATTGATTGGCATACAAATTCTTGTGATTTCATTTAGCCTTAATTATTTATTTATTGGAATAATTATAATACCGATCATACTATGTATACGATTTATTGGTGTAGCCACCCCTATAATAATTATGAAAGAGAAAGCCAATCTGGTAAAGGGTGCTTCTAAGGCAATGACCTGGTGCGGATTGCGTGGTGGAATCTCGATAGCACTTGCTTTAAGTATTCCTGATGTACCTGAAAAACCTTTGATTTTAGCAGTAACTTATATTGTAGTAGCCTTTTCAATTCTTGTTCAGGGACTGTCTTCTAAAAAGTTGGTTGATCATATCCTGAAAGATTAAACGAAGGGAGATTAAGAAAAACGACTTCAATTATTTTTACCATATCTTTGGAATCAACGCTTGGCGGTCCTTGGGATAGTCTATAAAGTTTTCCAAATACCATTTATGATGTGATCGGGCTCTAGGGACAAGATTCGCAACGGCCCAAAGCGCAAAAGCAAGGCCGGCCAGTGACCAGGTTGCCAATGCCCATCCAAACCATTCAAGAATTTCACCAAAATAATTTGGGCAGGATACCCATTGAAATAATCCACCTCGAGGAATTTTATAATTACTTGTTCCCTTTTTGCGGAGCGAAAAAAGCATATCATCAGCCTTAATATTAATACCCATTCCTGTGATAAAAAGCACGACACCAATAATAAATTGGGGGCTATAAAGCCAAGTATAAGAATAAGGGTGGTGGAGATTAAATATCCATTCGGCATTAAGCCATGAATTAATACTATTGAACCCTACGGCAAATAGAGAAATGCTTATGGGCATTTTCTTACCTGTAATGTGTGCTCTTGCAGGCCAGACCCAACTACGGTGTATATAATGGGTCATCCACATAATATAGAAAATGATACCAACTGGATCAACCAGGTCCCAACTTGAAGCGCTAATACCAAATAAAACAGTCATAACAATTATGCAGGGTGATTCCATAATGATCCACCCCAAACGGGCAGGGATTCGGGCCCCCCATCCGGGTCGTTCATGGCGACCATAGGGCGCACGAATAAACATGAGCAAAATAAATGTTCCCGCTGCAATACCCAGCCATATCCAGATGGTTAATTCATATTGCCATTCGTTAATCAGCATACATCATCCATTTTCCATCACCCATCTTACTGTATCTTTTATAGTATCGGCTAATGGTCGTGAGTTGTGGCCCAGCGCTTGCCGTGCTAATGTGCCGGGAATATCTTTGCATTGAACGGCCAGAGCGTGAAGGCTTCCCCGACTGAAAGAGGGGCGTTTCCCAGTGAGTTTTGATTTTATAAAATCAAAGGGGAGGGCCGAATATGCAGTCCAAAAAGGAAAAGTATAAAAGGCGGTTCGGTACCCGACCATATCTGTAATAATATCTGAAATATCTCGAAAAGATGCCCATTCACCAGGAACGATATAATGTTGCCCCTTCATTCCAGAATGAACACAATTGATAGCGGTTTGGCACACATCCCGAACATCCACCCAATTGAAGCCGCTGTTAATCGTAAAAAGCATTTTTCTCTGTACAATATTAGCAACCACTTGTCCCATTCGACTGGGTTTAAAATCATTGGGTCCAATAATACCTGTGGGATGAAGGATGCTGGCATTTAAACCGCGCTCACAAGCTTTCAAAACCTTTCTTTGTGCTGCAGCCTTGGATTGATCATATGGAGCTGCTTTTTGGTCCACAACAAGGGGACGATTTTCATCAAGGGGTTTGGATGTGGGTTGTTGTTGAAAAGCGTGAATACTAGAAAAATGGATAAATCGGGGGACTTCGGCTTTTAACGCAGCACGACACATGGATTCAGTACCGCCAATATTGATTTTTTTCATGATCGGAATATCCACACTTTCTAAGGCAACGTGGGCAGCAGCATGAAAAACAACATCACATCCGGACATTTGATCTGATAAAATATCAGCATTTGCAATGGATCCCTCAACGCGCACAACGTTTAGTCCATCCAAGGCGCGGGTGTCTTTATGGATCAGGCAGCGGACATCCCAGCCATCCGATAGTAATTGCCGCACAAGGTTTCCCCCGACATGTCCAGCTCCGCCTGTTACAAATGCTTTTTTCATTGAAATTAGATCCCGCCGGAAACCAATCAAATAGATACGTTAATTGTTCATAGTAACCGGAAAAGGATAAATGATTTTATTCCTAAATACATCTATTTTCAAGGAAAGATCATAAAAAACAAATCAAAATAAAAAAAACAAATAACCTTTGATTTAAATTAACTACGGGGGTAAAATCACCCCAAGACTTACGTAGAGCCCTTCACGCGAGAGGCTCTAATTTCAATAAATACTATATGGAGGGCATGTATATGCGTAAATCAATAACACTTAGTATTGGTATGTTTCTTTTATCTGGATTGCTCCTTGGGCAATTCAAGGTTTCTGGAAATGTAACCGATGCCAATTCCGGCGATAAACTCGTCGGTGCAAACGTGATTGTTGAAGGGACCGAAACCGGGACTTCTACCGATGTGGATGGGAACTATACCCTGACCGTCCCTGCAGGCTTGAGTTCGGCAAAAGTGACAGCACGTTATATTGGCTTTAAACAAGCCACCGTAACGGTCACCGCGTCAGGAACCCAAGATTTTTCATTAAAAGAAGATGTGTTGAAAATGGATGCAGTGATGGTCACCGGTGTGGCCGGAGCACTCACAAAAACAAAAACACCATTTGCAATCGATAAAATCGATTCCGATGTATTAGAACTGGCACCTGCCACAACCGTTGAATCGCTGATTCGCGGTAAGTCTGCCGGTGTAAAAGTGGTAAAAGCAACGGGAGAACCAGGCTATGGTGCTTCTGTGCAGCTGCGTGGTGCAACCAGTATTAACGCAAGCGGTCGCTCACAAGCGCCCCTGTACATCATTGATGGTATTATTATTGATCCATCAATTTCTGGTAGCCCCATGGGAGATATCAGCCCCGATGATGTTCAAAGCATTGAAATCATCAAGGGTGCCGCTGGCGCTTCTGAATATGGTGCCCGGGCAGCCAACGGAGTGATTGCCATCTCCACCAAACGCGGTTCGGAAATTGGATTGGGCCAAACCCGGTTCAATTACAAAATGGAACAGGGCTACAATGAGCTGAAAGGTTCCATTGAAACCAATGGATCCCATTTCTATAAAGTGGATCCCGCAACTGGTTACTTTATTGATTCCGATTCTGGCGAACCTTACGACCCACGCGATGATACGAAGAATCCGGAACCGAATAATTATTCTGATAGTAGTTGGGCCAATGGCTACTATTTTGCTGACCAGCCTTATAAATATGTGGCCACCGGAGAAGCTGGTGATGGGTCTCCAGTGTTGCTTCCAGACAACGGCGGACGCCCTGGTTATAATCACGTAGATCGTTTCTTTTCCGATGGAAATTTCACCAAGCACAACTTCTCCATGATGCGAAATGAGGAAAACTTTAATGTTTTTGTCAGTCTTTCAAACCACTCAGAAGATGGTGTTTTTGGCGACTATATAGACGGGTTTAATCGAAATACGTTTCGGTTAAATACGGATGTCAATTTACCTTATGGTATCAAATTGGGATTTAGTTCCTTACTCTCAAAATCCCTTAAAGAAGAAGCCAATACTGGCTCTTTCTTTGATATAACATTTTTCCCCTGGGATGTGGATATTCTAAAGACAGACCCGAATGGTGAATTTTATATTCAGCCTGATCCTCGGAACCAAGAAGAAGCAAACCCAGTGTATCAAATTGCGAATAACGAACGATTGAGTACGCGAGATCGCGCCCTGTTAGGGACCAACTTCAGTTGGTCCGTAACACCGCAATTAAAAGCGGTTGGTTCTATGAGTTTTGACCGCTCTTCCCGTTTGTGGAAAAATTATTACCCCAAAGGGTGGTTAACTGTAACCCCAAGCCCCAATTATAATGAAGGGAATCTGGGGAAAACAAGCACCAGCGAAGAAGCTATTAACGGTGATGTAGGTTTAACCTATGCCGCTCAACAGGGGGATATGGATTTGATTGTCCGCGGTCGTTATAACTATGAATCATATAATTACAACTACAATAGCGGCAGTGCTTGGAAGTTGGCTGTTGGTGATGTCCCTCAGTTAGAAACCGGTGAAGAGAAATCGGTGAACTCTTCAAATCAAATTATCAATTCAGATGGGGCCAATGTGGGAGCCCAGATTGATTTTAAGGACCGCTATATTGTGGATGTTGCTGTTCGTCAGGATCGCAGTTCTCTGTTTGGTCCCGAGAGCCGAGTGAACAACTACTATAAATTCAGCGGCGCATATCGGTTAAGCGAAGAAGGTTTCTGGAGCCCACTTAAGGGAATTCTCCCAGAATTCAAAGTTCGTTTCAGTCAAGGAACTGCTGGTGTTCGCCCTGCTTTTAGCCAGCAGTATGAAACCTGGTCAGTGGCTGGCGGCAATATTTCTAAGTCAGTACTTGGAAATAATGACTTAAAACCGCAGACAACCACTGAAACAGAATTTGGTGTTGACTTCAGCATTATGGATATCGTTTCCGTTGAATTAACCCAATCCAGCTCCCTCAATGAAGATCAGCTTCTTCCTGTGCCTCTGGCCGGTTTTTATGGCTATAGCGCTCAGTGGCGGAATGCAGGTACACTCGAAGCGGATGCGACAGAACTATCAATAAACGCATCTGTGATCAACACCAGGGATATGTCATTAACCCTGGGGCTTAACTGGGATAAATATGATCAGCAAATTACGGAATTCAATATGCCGGCATACTTGTATAGTGCCGGTGGGCCGTTAGTCTTTTACATGAAAAATGAAACCCAATATGCATCTTTCTGGGGAACAAAATGGACGAGAGAAACAGGTGAGCTTCCTGCAGACGACCAGCAATATGCGAGCCAATTTCAAGTGAATGATGAGGGATTCCTGGTTTGGGTAGGCGAAGGCAATTCCTACAAAGATGGAATCGCCAAAACATTGTGGGGAAAAGCAAGCTCAGATATGAGCCAAACCTACAATTGGGGTCGCCCCATCCAGTATGTTGATCCAGATAGTAAAACACCTAAACTCCATCAAATCGGTACTTCTGTACCGGATTTCGGTTACGCATTCAATGCCAATTTCCGTTTTCAAGGCCTAACAGTTTATGCACTTTTTGACGGTCAAAGCGGTGGCAACATTTATAACCGCACCCGCCAATGGGGTGCCCGCGAAGCAGCCACCGGTGATGTAGATCAACATCAAAAAGAAGATGGAATGAAAAAACCCACAATCTATTATCGGGATCTTTATCATGTGAACGCACCAAACGACTTCTACGTTGAAGACGCTTCTTACCTTAAATTGCGAGAATTGGCTATCAAATTCAATGTAGCCAGCCTACTTGATATGCGAGGATTTGGTATCAACGGTTTAAACGTGGGTATAGTTGGTCGTAATCTAATGACATGGACAGACTATAGAGGCTATGATCCGGAAGTGGGTCGTGGCGGTGGTCAGCTCGGTTCTGCGGTGAATGCACGTGTGGATTCATACACATATCCGAACTACCGAACATTTTCATTAACAATGGATATAGATTTTTAAGGAAAGTTGAGCATACATATGAATATCATAAAGAAAACAATAAGTCTTACCTTGGTTGCTGTACTAGCCATGTCCGGCTGTGCCGACCTTGATGTCACTAATGAAAATGCACCTGACCAATCACGTGCTCTTGCAAAACCCGAAGATGTTGAATCTTTGATTAAGAGTACGTTTTTAACCTGGTGGCAGGGAACGCATACAACGGGTGGTTCTTTTAACCCAGGTGTAATGGCAGATGCCAATACTTCCTCTTGGGGAAATTACGGCATGCGGGAACTTTCTTCTGAACCCCGTGCAGCCGCAAATAACAGCCCCGCATGGAACTATGCCTATGCTTTGGAACAACCCTGGTATAGTTGGTACGGCGCTATTTCTGCTGCGAAAGATGGTTTATCCGCAATAGCGGCAGGTCAAGAAGGTGGAAAAAGCTTCTTAGCCGATGCCGATGCCGATAAGAGAGCGAAAATATTCGCCAATTTCATTATGGGTATATCCAATGGAATGGTTGCCATATACTATGACAAAGGGTTCCTGGTAACAGAAGCTACTGATTTCAGTCAAGAAATCAGTACCGTGCCCTACGATGAACTCATGACGGGCGCCATTGCCATTTTAGAACAGGTCATCAGTGATTGTAATTCCAACGCTGCTGTTTCTTTACCGGAAGGGTGGTTACAAATCGGGAACCTCACGCTGGGTGATCTTGGTAAAATAACCCATAGTTTTGTTGCCCGTTTTAAAGCAGGCGTTGCCCGGACCCGTCAAGAGCGGGGTGCTGCAGATTGGGCATCCATTAAAAGTCACGCCTCCCAAGGCGCGCCCATGGCGCCAGCAGGTGATGGTGATTACTGGTGGACCCGGACACAGTATTATACAGGCGTTTCTGCAAGTTGGGGACGTTCCGATTATAAAATGCTTGGTCCCGCTGATAATGGTACTGGAGAAAAAACTTATCAAGACTGGTTGGGGACTGCTGTGGCAGATCGTAAAGCCTATTCAATGGGAACAGATGATGCCCGTATTACAGGTCCACTGGATGCCGATGGCCTCCAGACCCAGGGACTATATGCTAAAAATGAGTATCGTACTCGTTTAATTGCATCTCGCGGAACCTATCATCAGACTTATTATCTGTTTAATAGAACACGTGACTATGCTGTTGACCAAGGACTTGTGGGTCCTATGAAGGATATTAACCAGTCTGAGCTGGACCTTCTGCAGGCGGAAGCTGCTCTACGTGCCGGTGATGCAGCTGGGGCTGCAACGCTCATTAACATAACGCGTGTTGGTAATGGCGCGCGCGCGGACGGAACGGGCTTAACAGCCGCCGCCGCCGGTGATGGGGTTGGTTCTGTAGCTGATGCAGCCAATGCGTTAGATGGCGGTTCCTTATGGGCCAAGTATAAATATGAAAAGATCATAGAAGGATGTCTCATGCATCCTTATACTGGTTATACCGATCGTCGCGGTTGGGGTGACCTGGTTAAGGGTACCCCCACAATGCTGGCAATCCCTGGTAAAGAACTTGAAATCTTACTGTTGGAGAATTATACCTTTGGCGGTCAAGATGCTATAGGTACGCCGGGAACAGCTGGTAAAATCCGAAATAATGGATATAAAAGTCACGGATTTAATATTGAATGGGAAAGAGTGACCCCTCTAAATAAAGCGGATTTACATTAAATCCTGATTAAAATTAGGTTAAAAAAAGGCTCCGCATTTGTGGAGCCTTTTTATTAATATTCATATATGATGTTAACGAAAAAAATATCGGCTACCTTGTTAATTTCTGCCTTGGTCTGGATTGGATGCAGTGGTGTCCCATCTGGCGCCATAACAGAATATCGAACAACGGTTGGTACGGCCACTATAGATGATTTTAATATGTTATCAAATAAAATATTGAATCGACATCGTTACCATGTGGATCGTACACTGGATAGAGGCATGGGTGTTGTAATCGAATGTAAGTATGAATATCCTGGTATTTCTAATGAAGAAGCGCTGAAGGGTATCCGAGAAATCAGATACATACTAACTGTTGAAGCAAGGGCGAAAGGCGGCGGCGGCGGTATGTTTTCTGTCCGGGCGATTACACGTTCTTATGGACGATTCGGCATGAGTGAAGACTGGGTGGATATTCCAATCAACGATGAAACCAAGCGCCGTGTTAAATTATTTGCCACTGATTTAAAAACAGAATTCGAAAATAAAATTCGCTCCTTTTAAAATTTTTTAGCCCTTTAAGGTCTTCCCCGTATTGGGAAGATTTAGATGGAGTAATTGAATGTGGGAAAAATTTTAGAAAAACGAATTAGGGTTAATTTATTTTTTGATTGAAATAGATCCATTTTCATTTACAAGGTACCGTGCATTAATATCAACTCCTGAGAATGTTTGTGTTGTTCCGGACCCGGGCCAAAAAATATTAATTGTTTTAATATTACCATTTTTCCCGAGACCAATCATTTGATCAAAGGGGTTTCCCCCAAAACTGCCACCACTAGACACAGTGCGAAAAATGGAAGAGCCATTCTTTAACACAATTTCAATTCGTGCTCCTAAAGCTAATTTATTCGTTTTATTTCCCCTGAGGGAAATGCCAATCCAATGGGTTTTCCACCCTCCGGGATTTTCAAAAAGCGCATTTTGATATACACTGCCCTCATAAGCGCCACCCAGAACTGCATGAATATCCAGATCTCCATCCCTGTCAAAATCAGCAAAAGAAACCCCATGCCCTTTTTGCAGGTGGCCAAATCGGCCATGAAAGGTTACATCGTCGAAGGATTCTCCCCGATTATTTAAAAACATACGGTTGGGCTGTATAGATCGAAAATCAGGGTCGCCGGTCCCGGCATAAAAGTCAAGGAAGCCATCATTGTTGAGATCACCAAAATTACTTCCCATGGTGAGGAGAGGGTGGTCCAAGTTGGCTTTTTTAGTCACATCAGTGAATGTGCCATCTTTGTTGTTTTGATAAAGCCGAGGAGATTCACCATCATGTTTTAATCCAAGATAATCCATGGCCACATGGCCGGAGCTGTTATCATAGCCGGATACCCAGATATCTTCCCAGCCGTCGTTGTTGAAATCCCAAAACCAGGCAGGGAAACTATTGAGGGGTTCAGTAACACCAGATTTTTTTGATATCTCTTTAAAGTGATAATTGTTTTCCGGCCCGCTATTTTGGAATAGCAGGTTGGATTCCCCCAAGCGAGAGATATATAAATCCAAAAAACCGTCATTATTGATATCCCCCCAAATAACAGCTTTTATAAACCCAATGGCATTGATATTGTGGGCTTGGGCGACCTCAAAAAAAGTGCCATCACCATTATTTTGATAAAGTTCGGAAATATGGTTGGAGCCCCCTGTGTTTTCATTGCCGATAAAAAGATCGAGCCAGCCATCGTTGTTAAAGTCTCCCCAGGATGCAGTTTGGGTGGGATGTTCAGAATAAATACTGGTTGAGATAGTCACATCTGTGAATGTGCCATTACCATTATTTTTTAACAATGAATTAGGATGGTTTCCATCTTCTCCAAACCATCCACCGCGCAACACAAAGACATCAACCCAGCCATCATTGTTATAATCGCCATGGACCATATTGAGGCCCCCCGTAATTCCAATTAGATTGGCAGATTCGGTTTGGTCCTCAAATCCGCGATTTCCCATATTCTTAAAATAATGGAGTTGATTATCTAAACCCCAGGATGAGACCATAATATCGATCAATCCATCCCCATCAAAATCGTCTGCAATTGAACCGCCTGCAAGGCTAATATGATCTAGGCCGGCAGATTCGGCGATTTCTGTAAACTCAGGAAATGTGATTGAATCAGAAGGTGTGAGCTGTGGGATTAGCCAACGTTGAGGTACTTTATCTGGATAGTCCCCTTTCACCATATAAGCGAGGTTTATTAACCACCGATACACATAGTCCTTTGGATTTTTTTCCAAAAGAGATTTATAAATGTTAATTGCCATCTCAACGTTGTTTTTATTACGATGAATCCCAGCACCGCGAATGGGCATGATACAAGATTCTGCATTATGGCCATCCAGGCAGTTTGTTTCTTCTCCATGGCGGAAATGGGTGATTGCCAATAAATCCTGAATAGCGGTCATGAATGATTCGGGAGGATTGATTTTAAGCGAATCAATTGTATACAGTACATCATTGTATTGATCAATGGATTGTTGGGTGTACCCTGCATTCAACATTTCGTTTGCGATAACAGATTGATGTTGGAGGGTAGCAGAAATGTGGTCATCAAAAATTTGATTTTGAAGCCAAGCCAATCTTTTTTTATTGGCATATAAATTTATTTCAGGGTTAACCATTTCTGATTTTTCTGAAAGGATTCGAATCATTTCTTGGTGGCTTTTTAATTCAGTTGATTCGCACCCCCAATAGGTGAGTAAAATCGATAATATCAGAATAGGTTTTAAATTTATCATTTACCCAATATTAACTCATTAATTAACAAGGGAAAAATTTTGTTATTGGTAGAAACAAACTGCTCACTATTTACCAAAAACAAAGAACAAAGCCCCACCACAGGACGTTATGTCCTGTGAGAGATTTGATATTTGAGCGGGGACTATTAATATTTAAAACGCCTGTCCAAAGAATACAGCATTCAGGAACAATCCATTTGTTCCATACCAAAAAGCCCGAAAATTTGGATTATCCGCAAAAAGCACGACATGCCCCCGGCCCTGTCTGCGCGCAATGATGGATGCGCTTCCTTTTATTTCAGCCAATTTTTCTTCCGAGATATAGCCACTGAGCAACGGTGCTTCTGTGTAGCGCCCCACGTTGGCAGCGGTTTTTTCAGATAATGCATAAAAGGCATCACCGCGCCTGAACACCGGTGCCGATTTTCCATATCCATACGCAATTGGATGGGTGTTGTCTAAAACAATTTTAAAAATGGCACCGCCGATTCGCTGGGCACCGGTTACAGCCGGAACTTGATCATAGGGAATATCCAGCGTACCGTTTACCCCTTTTTTGAGTTTTTCATCCAAAATCTTTTTATTAACTACCCACTTTGATCCGGTTTGGGTAGCGATTAAGGTTCCTCCATTTTTGATCCATGTTTTGATAGCCAATACATCATTTGAATCCAAGTTGGCATAATTGCCATCGGGAATAATAAGTGTATTATATTTAGATAATTTTGCGGCGTTGAGTTTTTTCGCATTCAGCAAGGAGACAGGAATTCCCATTTTGTGGTTTAATAAATGCCAAACTTCCCCCACACCATAGGACGAGGTTCCTTCTCCGGAAAAAATTGCCACTTTTGGTTTTTGAAGCACACCCTGGAATGCACCGCCCAAATCCGGCCCCATTGGCGTTGCAGCACTATTTGTTGCATAAATGTTTACATGGTCTATTTCAGCGAGGTGGTTTACCATTTTAAATATATCATCAGGCGAAATATTTGCATCTGCATCCCGCTGATGGACGGGGATAACAATCGTTCCCCGATCGAATTGGATTTCTTTTCCATCGATGATTGCCGAAAAGGGCAATGTGGTAAGTCTTGGGAAAATTCCTGAATTCAGAATAGTGTATAATGCTTTGGGGGAATAATAGCGATTCCATTTCATGAGATAAGCCGATTGGGCTCGTCCGCCAATGACAGATCCACCATTTAGTTCAACCGGGCTGAGCTGTGTCCCTAAATAAGCGGATGGGTTTTGACGTAATTCGTATGATTCAACGCCATAGGCAAAGGGAAGGGTCCAGGCGGATACATCATAAAAAAGAGAATCTTGAAAGGTTACGACCTTCTCCATTATGCCTTTCAAGAAACGCGTCTGGGGTTGGTTGGACGGAACGATTACCGCATCACCTGGTTTAAACTTTTTCCGTTTTATCGTCAGTGTTTTTTTCAGCTCATGGGCCACAATACGATGTTTTTGAAGATTTTGAATCAACATTTGGGCACGGGTTCTATTTTTCTTTAGACTGATTACGTAACCTGTTGCCGGATTCTTTTTAGCTGCATCCGGTGCTGTCGCATAGAAATCACGCTGGTAGGAGAGAAATTCTTTCCGAAGGTCGGTTAGTCCATCCAGCGTTCCCAGAGTGGACATAAAATGATTGCGAACGGTGAATGCATAGGTCATGCGCCCTTGGTTGGTTTCTGTTTCCAGTGCCCGAGATGAGGCCTGTTCAAACAAAATACCCACGGATCCATGGATATCACCGAATGTTGAACCCTTTCCATAATAAAAATCATCATAGGACTGTTGGGAATAGTACATGGATTGGATACTATCTAATCGTTTGGCGTGGTAGGGCGCCAATTTTCCCGCAAGTTCAAATGTTTTTTGTGGCGTATTGGGATTATTTCGGCTGGGTATGCCGGGCTGAAAAAAGAATGTTGAGTTCGATCCCATTTCATGGGCGTCCAATAAAAATTGAGGACGCCAATGGTGAAATAATGCAACGCGGCCATTGGACTCCGGCTGTGTAACCGGCATCCAATCCCGGTTCATATCAAATAGATAATGGTTGGTTCTTCCTCTTGGCCAGGGCTGGTTGTGTTCCCTGTCTTGTGTGTCAGATGTGGGGACAGTACCGCGGTTGCCGTTTACCCAGCTCACAAATCGATCCCGTCCATCCGGGTTAAACATGGGATCAATAATTAAAACCATGTTTTTTAACACATCATCAATTTGCTTTCCATTCCCTGCCGCCAGATGATATAATAAAAGGAGAGATGCTTCTGTGCCGCTGGCCTCATCTCCGTGGATAGAAAACCCCAGATAAGCCACCATTGGCATTTTATTTAAATCTTTATCGGTAACCCCACTTGGATTATTCGACAATGTTAAGTTGGCCAATCGGATGGCCTCCAATTTTTCGTGGTTGTCCGGGTGGGTCACGATGGCGTGAATCAGACGGCGCCCTTCGTGGGTTTTCGCATGGTCTTCCAAAATAATTCGGTTACTTCGAGAAGCCATTGCTTCAAAATAATCGACGACCTGATCGGTCCGCGTATGGCGAGATCCAATTTGATGTCCGATAATTTCTTCCGGTTTTGGGATAGAAGCATTATACCGGACGCCCCTGATTTTCATGGGGAGTTGAATATTGTTTTGTGAAAACAAAAATGAAATTAGAATAATGAATGAAAAACGCTTCATGAGACTTCTCCTCTATTAAATTAATGGATAAAGTTAAAACAGGAATATTATTCAAGAATGGATAATTTAACCTGTCGAATATCTTGGTAAGACTCGATTAGAATTACGCCTAAATTCATCCTTGAAAGTGATTTAATAATATGCCAAACGAATCAATTGAATTAAAAATTAAGGGAATGCATTGTGCGGGCTGTGTGGGCACCATCGAACGTGCATTGAATCAAGTAGAAGGTGTAGAGAAAGCAGTTGTCAATTTAACGTTAGAAAAAGCCCGAGTGGCTGGAGAAGTTCGTGCGGATCAATTAATTCAAGCGATAGAAAATACTGGGTATGGAGCGGAACGCATTGAACAATTGGAAGTTTCACCAGAAAATAGACCGGATGAAAATTTAAATCGGTCAAAACATCAAATGGTATTTGCCTGGGTTGTTACAGCAATCATTATGCTGTGGATGATTCCCAATTGGATTTCGGGCATTATGTGGCCCAGTGTAACCTTATATATATATGGCATGATTGGTTTAAGCGTCATTGTTTTGGTTTTCCCGGGCAGGGAGACCCTCAAATCAGCCTGGCGGTCAGCGATACACTTTTCTCCAAACATGGACGTCCTGATTGTTTTAGGGTCTTTGGCGTGTTTGGCGACAGGCGGTTTAAAAACAATGGGAATGAATATTCACTCATTTGCGGGCATTGCGGGAATGATTATGGCCTTTCATTTAACAGGGCGATATGTCGAAGCAAAAGCCAGAGGAAGGTCGTCCCAGGCCATTAAACGCCTCATGTCTTTGGGAGCAAAAAATGCAATTATTCTAAAGGAAGGCAAAGAAATTGAAATGCCCGTGTCCAGCATCCAGGTGGGGGATATCATGATGGTAAAGCCTGGAGAAAAGATCCCCACCGACGGATTAATAATCAAAGGAGAAAGCGCCGTGGATGAATCCATTGCCACGGGAGAATCACTTCCAGTTCATAAATCGGAAGGGGATAATGTGATTGGTGCCACAATAAATCTGGACGGATCCATTGAAGTGGAAGCGATTAAAATTGGGAAAGATACATTTATCTCCCAAATGGCAAAGTTGGTAGAAGAAGCGCAAACAACCAAAATCCCTATTCAGGCATTTGCAGATCAGGTGACCGCCATTTTTGTTCCCATTATATTGGGTTTGGCAACGGTAACCTTTGTGGCCTGGAGAATATCACCAGAGTTTATGCAAAGGGGGATGGCTGTATTTGTGAATATTTTCCCCTGGGTAAATCTGGACGCATCCCCCGCAACTATGGCTATATTTTCTGCCGTAGCGGTTTTGGTTATTGCCTGCCCTTGTGCTCTGGGGCTCGCCACACCCACCGCCCTTATGGTAGGGAGCGGTAAGGGCGCGGAAAACGGTATCCTTATTCGAAACGGCGCCGCCATTCAACGGATGAACGAAGTCACTACAGTTGTGTTTGATAAAACAGGAACGCTTACGGAAGGAAAGCCAAAAGTGATTCAAGTAAAACAGTTAAGCGCTATTGGAGAAAATGATCTTATTCGGATGGCGGCCAGTATAGAAAAACATTCCACCCACCCTCTGGGAGCCGCCATTGTCCAACTGGCAAACGAAAAACAAATCGGATTAGATGAAGCAAACGACGTGCAGGGAAGCGCAGGAAAGGGAATGACAGGCAAATTTGGCAGCGCTGTCATCAAAGTGGGGAGTGCTGGTTTTGTCGGATTTAACGGTGAAAGGAAGGAAAAAGGGTCTCATGTATTTATTGCTGTGGATAATACGGTTTATGGCGTTTTTATATTGGCAGATGTAATAAAAGATACCGCTGAGGAAACTATCCAAAATTTGAAGTCAAAAAACATTAAGACAGTCATACTCACAGGGGATAAAAAAGAAGCGGCCCATTTATTGGCCGAACAAGTTGGCATTGATGAAGTATATGCGGAAGTTCTACCGGAGGATAAAACCCATATTATACAATCACTTCAGGATAAAGGAGAAATCGTCTGTATGTTAGGTGATGGTATCAACGATGCACCCGCCATTGCCCAGGCAGATGTTGGGGTGGCCATGGGAACAGGGACAGATATAGCCATGGAAACAGGAGACATTATATTGGTGAAAGGGGACTTGCTGAAGCTCAATCAAACATTTTCACTGGCCCAAAAAACGTTTCGGAAAATCAGGCAAAATCTGGTTTGGGCCAGTATTTATAATTTAATTGCCATTCCATTGGCGATTTTCGGCGTTCTTCACCCTATTTTAGCCGAAGCTGCCATGGCGATTTCTTCTATAAACGTGGTAGGAAACTCCAACCGTCTCAGTCGAGAAACGCTTTAAATTACTCCCCCCTAACCGCCAATATCGTATATAATAAAAATAAGTTTGCACATCCATAAAAAATGATTAGGTTCCCCGCTAGAGGTAAGGTAGGATTTGTGCGTTTGTCTCATAAATCCTGCTAATTCAATAAAATTTTGACAATAAAACCCGAACATTACCGTGGAGATTAAAATGAGAAAACTCGCATTTTTGTTCTTTGCCATAATATTTTCCGTTGGCCTAACCGCCCAGAATTTATCTGGTAAATTGAGTGGTACTGTCTCATCTGATGGTGAGCCCTTGGTAGGTGCAAACGTCATCCTTGAAGGAACTTCAAGCGGTGCAGCTACAGATGTAAATGGTACATACTATATTTTTGACGTACAACCCGGCATATATACATTGCGGGTAAACTATATTGGGTATAAATCCCAAATAGTTTCAAATGTACGCGTAACCATTGGTTTAACAACAGTCCAAGATTTTGAAATGACAGTTGCTGCCGTTGAAGGGGAAACGGTTGAAGTAACCGCGGAAAAACCTTTGATTGAGGTCTCAGCCACAAACGTATCCAGAAGCATTGATGCAGAAGCCATTGAAAATTATGCTGTGCGTAATGTAACTGCCATGGTCGCCAGTCAGGCGGGTGTGGTCCAAATGCATGACGGTCTTCACCTTCGCGGTAGTCGGGGAGAAGAGATCGGTTATACGCTGGAAGGCGCATCCATGACCGGTGCCGGCGCCAACAGAGTTGTTTCAAATGCAATCCCGGAAGCGCTGGAAGCCCTTGCCGTTCAAACGGGTGGTTTTGATGCCAGTGTTGGTAAGGCCAACGCAGGGATAGTTCAGCAGTCATTAAAAACAGGCGGCAACCGATATTCTGCATCATTATTGATGGAGAATATGACTGGTGGAGACCCCTGGGCAGCTACTGGTGATAAAGATATGACTTTTACGTTTCAAGGCCCCATCGGTGATAAAATTCGATTTTTTGGTGCTTTTAGACAAACAAGTACCGATAATTATAAAAACCAAAGCCGTTGGTTTACACCATTTACTATTGCTGGTGGGAACCCAATCGCAGATAAAGTTGGTGGATTAACCGGATCTGGTGATTATGTGGTTTTAAGTGGAAAATCATACACATTTACTGATGTAGATGGTGATGGCGCTTATACAGCTGCAGGTGATGGTAGCGTTCGCGGAAGTAACGATGGTTATGCTTTTGATAATGTATCCAACGACTTAAGCTTTAACGGAACACTTCAATTGGATTTCAATCCATTGGTGCTTCGTATATCCGGTGCCTATAATACGGATACCTATTCAGGCGCAGGTCTTCCTATTCAGAGTATGTTCAATACACGCCGACATGAAACGCAAACTAAAAATGGTTTACTTAACGTGAAGGCAACCTACTTTTTGAACGCCAGTACCTATATCCGTGCCAATGTGCGGACCATGGGCCGGTCTTATGAGTCTTATGATAAAACATTCGAAGAGAAAGGCATATTCACAACAGGCGGAGATAGCCAATTAAAAGATTGGCTCAAGTGGGCCGATCGGGATCAAGTTGCTAAAGTTGATACAAACTGGTCAAACCATTTTGGGACCCCCGGAAAAGATTCATCACTGGACATATATAAATATGTAGAACCGTCAAGCTACAATCTTAACGGTTTTCGTTTTCAACGTGATGGCGCACGTCGTGGCGGATATAGCAAAGGTGAAGACGGCTATCTTGGGTTTGACGCTGAATTTGTAACCCAAATGGGAGAGCATGAAATCAAAGTCGGTGGAGATTACACCAACTACAATTATAGACGATATAGTTATTCGGGGATTAATTCTCTAAACTCTAAGATCGGTCAAGACTCTACACTTAGCGTTGATGTGAATAATCAATCAGATCGTATTCTTACTGAGGTTGTTCAGGCCCGTTTATCTTATTGGATTGGCTACGATCCTTTGGGCAGAGATTGGGATGCTTCTAAAGCAGCTAAAAATGAATATGATAAACCTCGGAATCCTTGGAATATGTCATTTTATGTAAATGATAAATTTGAAGCGGGTGATTTGATCGTGAATGTTGGACTGCGTTATGAAGCCATCAATCAGGCCAACGTTGATCTAAAAGATTATGACAATCCACCATTAGATAAAAATGCAACAATTGTTGCTGCAGACCATGCGCAATATGGGTTCAAAGATATGCCTACCCAGAACTATCTCTTGCCCCGAATCGGGCTTGGATTTCCAATATCTGATCAATCAACTTTTCACTTGAATTATGGTAAATATGTACAAATGGCTCCCATGAATCGTTTGTATCGCAGTCGCGGTTCAGGTGCTTCCTCTTGGGGCCTAGACCCTGTAAGGGAAACAAAGTTTGAAATGGGCTATGGTACACTCATTGGTGACCTGGCCTCTCTTGACCTTACAGTTTTCGCCCGGAATCCTCAGGGTCAGATCAGTCGGGACGTATATATTCCTGATAATTTATTTAACGCTTATGGGTTGCGAGAACATACAAACTATGTTAATTCAGACTTCTCTAATATTATTGGTGTTGAGGTTCAGTTCAACACGTCTCGCGTGAATAACGTTCAGTTGAGTGCAAATTATGTCTTTCAGGACACTAGGGGGACAAACTCCTATACAAGCACAACAACAATCGGATGGGGTAAGCCCACGATGATCGCTGCTACGCGGTATGACCAACGTCATCAGGCTAGTGCTGTTCTTGATTACAGAACCGGTAAAACCGGCAATGTGTTGACAAATAACATTGGCGCAAACCTGATTGCTTCGTTTAATAGCGGACACCCATACACACTATCTGATGGTTCCATGGGACAGCGTGACGCAGGTGAGGGAGCGCTTCTTTCTGATAATGATCCCCGTAACCGGAGACCAGTGGAAGCAATCAACTCATCGGTTACACCATCGTACTTTAACTTAGATCTCGGTTTGGATAAAATAATGAGTGTAGCAGGGACAAACGTAAAGGTTTTTCTAACCATTACAAATTTGCTGAATACAAAACATGTTATTAATGTGTATAACCGCACAGGCGATCCATATGATGATGGGTTTTTAAGTGATCCGGCACTGAGTTCATTGGTTGTTAGTGGTCGGGGACCAGAGTATGTCGAGATGTATCAGAAGATCAATCTCGCAAACCGAAATCATTGGTTGAATGACCATGGATTTGATATGTTTGGTATTCCTCGCGAAATTAAAACAGGTATTCAAGTCTCCTTTTAAGGAGGGTTGATAATACCATATAAAAAAGTGGAGATTTTTATGAAATTCAAAAAATCAATCATTTGGGCAATATCAAGCGCCCTTCTCCTGTTTTCGGCCATAAGTGCTGAGGAAATTAAGGGAGATATTGATGCAGGGAAAACCGCATCTAACAGTCGCTTGGCCAAATTTACAGACGCCGGGCCGTCTCTGACATTTTTTAACGTTAATAGTTGGAAAATTCAAATGGGGCATGAAGGGTTCTTCGATTGGGGCAGCACTTCACATGGTTCTGCTGGTAACTATCCCAAAGGTATGGGGAGTGTTATTTTTGCCGAGGGTATCCTTTGGGGAGCCAAAGTAACAGATAAATACGGTGTGGATTCCGATGGAACACTTCTTACCGATGGTACCGGCGGTGGAACGCCCCGTATTCGGGTGAATGGTTCTATGTACAATACCGGTCTTAAAGCCGGTAAAGTTCTTAGGGATGCAACTGGAAAGATTAAAACGACAGGATACTCAGAAAACTGGAGAGCACAACAAATCTGGCGCGTCAGAAGAGATTGGAATACAGCAGACCTTAGGGGTGATATTGCGATTGTGAAAAATCTCACAGCTGCTTCGCTTACAGACGCACAAATTGCAACAGGAAAAGCACAGTATGAACACGATTGGAATGAATGGCCAGCAGATGAAGGCGCACCTTTCGACGATGTAAATGGTGATGGTGTTTATACCGCTGGTACATGGGATGCAACAAACAAAGTATGGATTGGCGACGTTCCTGGTATTCCTGGCGCAGACCAAACGGTTTGGACGGTGGCTAACGATTTGCCTGATGAAGATACTGACACTGGAATACCGGTATCTGTATCTGAAGGCGGTTGGGGATCACCACCTATTGGATTCGAAATTCAAATTACTTTATGGGGATACGATTTTCCATTTTCTAATCCACTTGCAAGTATGATGTTTAAAAGAGCGCGTATTAATTATGTTGGATTGCCTGGCGGTCCAGATACCAGTAGAATTGATACGTTATATTTTACACAGTGGTCTGACCCGGATTTGGGTACATATACAGATGACTTTGTTGGTTGTGATACCACACTTTCATTGGGGTATGTATATAATGGTAACAAATTTGATGATCAATTTTATAGTAGTTGGGGTAGTGCCGTTCCTGCAGCTGGTTATGATTTTTTAGAAGGACCAAAAGTTGATGCAGATGGTGATGGTGTATTAGATACATTAGGTATGACCAGTTTTGTATACTTCGCTGCGGGTTCCTCTGTGAGTGATCCTAGCACAAAGGTGTATGCAGGAACATTACAATGGTTTAACCTTATGGAAGGGTTTTTACCTCGCCCAGAATATCCGACACAGGAACCTTTTGTAGATCCCGTGACGGGAGAGTCTGAAATATACGTTATGGCAGGTGACCCTGTAAAAGGTACGGGCTGGATTGATGGTATGATTCTGCCACCAGGCGATCGTCGTCTTGTTATGAATACTGGGCCATTTTCAATGGCACTGGGTGATACACAGGATGTTGTTATTGGGTTGATTGGTGGTATGGGAGAAGATCAGCTTAGCTCTGTTACTGTGATGAAATACCACGACACTTATGCACAATTTGCATACAATAACAATTTTGTTTTGCCCACACCGCCAAGAAGCCCTGTTGCGTCAGCTTTTGAAGGAGACGAATATATTACGCTTGAATGGGGTAAGGATCATGAACTGATAGAAAATGCTGTTGTTGAAGGGTTTGCATTTGAGGGGTATAAAATATATCAGTTACCGAGTGCAGATGCAACGCCGGATCAAGGTGTAGTCATTTCAACATTTGACGTAAAAAACCTTGTAAGAGTTATTTCGGGGAAAAAGGTAGATCTTGGTTCAGGATTGCTTCTTGAAGTCCCGGAACATTACGGGTCAGACACCGGTATTCGTAGAGACCTTACTTTAACGAAAGACTATCTTAAAGATAGGCCAATTACAAATGATAGGCCTTATTACTATGGCGTTAGTGCTTATACCTACAATAAGGCATTGGCTGCAGATCCAACATCGCCATTTATCTCACTCGAGTCTTCAATGACAGTGGTTACTGTTGTTCCCAAAAAGCCGGATCCAGGGACATCTTATGATGTTTCATCCGGTGAATCGTTGGCAGTTTCACACTCAACCGGTACAGCAATTGCAAGTGCAGCTGCAACCGTCGTTAATCCAGGAGAACTTAAGGGAAATGAATATGAAGTTTTCTTTAATAACCAACATTACTATCGTGATGTAGATGGCCTTTGGAAAGAAACTGCCTTACCAGATGCTGTTGGTAAAGCTCACTTAAAAGGATCATCTGTTTTTGATTGTTCTGGATCAACCATCACTGCTAGCGCATTGGCATCTGCCAAAGTCGGAACTGTTGATTTAACTTTTTCCTTTGACATGGACTGTGGAAATAACTGGGTTGATGGAATCGCTCTTGATTTACCGGACGATTTAACCGTCAACAGTTTTGGAACTCCATCTACTGGAACAAGTGGAAATACAGCAAACAAGAAAGGTACCCTTGATGCGACAACTAACACCATTACCTGGGGAAATGCCTTAAGAAGTGAATGGGGTGCTATAACAGGAAATGCAATATGGGTAGTAAATGTGAATTTACCTTCTTCTTATCCTTTGGCGATTGCCTATACCGTTTATGATGATGGTTATGATGGTACGATTGTGGACGCAACGGGTGATATTTCTATAACAGAATTGGGCTATAAATTTGAAACAATTAAGCATTGGAATGTTAAGAATAAAACAACCGGAGCTGTGGTTATTGACGATCAATATGTATTGAGCGGTGCCACGGTTAAACATGTCACGCACGATGGGAAACTCAAAAGTGGTGGCGATAAACCCGGTAATTATTTAGCCTCAGCAGATGGTTTTAGAGTTACGGTAAATGGTGGATATGCTGCTCCTGTTGACTTTAACTCCTACAGCGTTACGGGAACGGGATCTTTTGACATTACCAGCTATGGACAGCATGGCTGGGCCGCAACTGCCAAATCAATTGATGCGTTTGGTTTTGGGTTTACTGACGTAGATCATCTTCAACGAGATGTCCGAGTAGTCTGGGATGGTGTTCTTAGTGCTCCGGATGCAAATGGATATGTTACTGTAGAGTCTGGCGGGTCACAAGTATGGTTACGCGGTGCAAGGGGATATAGTATAGCAGATCATTTAGATCCGGGCAACCCCGGGACGGGTGATCCATTTCTCGTCACTGTCCCATTCAAAGTATATGATATGGAGCCTGAAGGTGGTGGAGATCCGGTTCAAATCAGTATACTTATCTATGATCGGAAAGCAGATCCAGCAACAACACCGTTCTATGCATTTAATCCAGCCGATAGAATGTATACAGAATGGGTTCTTCGTCCATACGAAGAAACTTTGGCTGATTATGCTTCCAATAAGGACTTCTGTACATGGAATGTAGTCTGGTGGGAGGCCCATCATGAAGTTGGAGATGTTGTAGATTTTGTGTATGCGAATCCATTGCAATTGGGTGGAGATATATTTTCATTTTCTACACCAAGTCCAACGGAATCTGCAATTACAGATAATGATATAGCAAAGATAGGTGTCTTCCCGAATCCATACATGGGTTTCCATGATCTTGAGGGAACGGACTCGGTCTTGCCATTACCCAAGTATATAACATTTAACCACCTCCCAACGAGCGGAAAGGTTGAATTTAGAATCTTTAATATTGCCGGTACCCAGGTTGCCAGTTTCCAAAAGAACACGACGACCCAATACCAAACGTGGAATATGAGGAATCCAAATGACTATCCACTGGCAAGTGGTGTTTACATCGTTCATATCAATATGCCAGATATTAAAAAAGAAAAAATACTGAAACTGGCTATTGTTACAGAAGAAGAATTTGCTAAAGCCTATTAAGGTCTGAAGGAGAATATATTATGATAAAAAATAAAATAGTAAAAGTGGTTGTTATAACCGCCATGTCCCTTGGAGCCTTGGTAGCTCAAGGGAAGAATCAGTACGGCGGTGATAATGCCGGAGGAGTTCGAAATGGTACCGCTGGGGCTAGTCAATTGCTGATTCCACAGGGCGCGGCTTACCTAACTGGGGGTGGCGCAGTAGCCACATCAGTTGGTGTAGGTGCAACCTATTGGAATCCAGCAGGTGTTGCTCGAGCAACTAGTGGTTTAGAAACCACATTTTCAAATCGTTCATACTTTGCTGATATGTCAGTTCTGTTTGCAGCTGCCTCAATGAAGTCCGGCAAAAATGCAATTGGTTTATCTATGAGATCAGTAGATGTGGGAGAAATTCCGGTCACAACTGTATTTATGCCTGATGGTACGGGTGAACAGTTCAGACCCAGTAATTTCACAGCAGGATTGACATACTCTCGTATGATGTCAAGTAAAACATCAATGGGAATGTCTTTGAATGTATCGTCAGATGGATTCAGGAGGGTGAGTGGTACTGCGCTTACCATAGATGCCGGTGTACAGTATTCCGACTTTTTGAATGTAAGCGGATTAGACATTGGTGTTGCTGTAAGAAACTTCGGTAGACCTGTGCGCTATGATGGTTCTGGTTTGTTACATAAAGGTGTTGCCATTGGTAGTGATCGTTTAACTCAGTTCTATAAGGTTGAACCTGGAGAATTTGATGTTCCTATGTTGTTCGAATTAGGCGCAAACTATTCAATTGGTAGTATGATTAATGTGAGTGGTTCGTATGAAAGTACTAGCTATGAACAGGATAAAATAAAACTGATGGGCTCATATACATTGCCAGGATTGGTTACTGTTAGAGCCGGATTTTTAAGTAGTTTGACACCACCAGATATAAGCGATGACTTGGAAACAACCACGGTTGACGAAAGCGAGATGAAAATAGAAAATATGTTTAGTGGCGTTTCGTTTGGTGGATCTGTTTATCTTCAGAAGGTACTGGGAATAAATGCATCAATTGACTATGCATACATTCCTGCACAATACTTTGATGCTAACACAGTGTTTACACTAAACGTTGGCTTCTAAGTAACCGTTATAAAAAATAATGTAAAAGCCCTGTCCCATTTCGGGACGGGGCTTTTTTTTATCTATTAAACTGAATAGTGGCAATTGAACCATATTCGGGCTCAATGGTTTATACTTTTATTTATACATCTTTTAATCTCAATACCTTTAGGTTTCACAGGGGACTAATTTTGTGATTAATTTATATATATGAATACCCGGCCGATTTCAACCATCGCTATTTTATTTATTGGATTGACATTCACAGGATGCTCAAAAAGCAAGGAAAAGCAGAAACGGTTTCAAATACCTCCACCAGCTTTTATATCAAAAGGATCCCATGTAAAATTTTCTGATTTTATTGGATCAGAACAGTGTGGGGAATGTCACCAAGGTATTTATACCGATTGGGAAAACAGTACCCATGGGAATGCAGGTGGCGATCCTGATGAGGTAACAATGATTGCGCCATTTAACGGGAGTCCAATATTCTTTAGAGATGTGACGGTTTACCCCGAGAAGAAGGATCATCATTATCAATTTAGAATTATTCATAATAAATCAATGAAAGAACAAGTCATAACGATTGAAGCGGTTGTTGGGGGTGGATTTATAACTGGAGGCGGAACACAGACTTATTTTGGGAAATATGAAGATGGTACCTATAAATTTTTACCCTTTGACTATAGCCAGACAGAAAAGAGTTGGTTTGTTCAGGTAAAAGGATCCGAAGTATGGGTTAAGCCGACGAAACATATTTCACTGAATCAATTATATAATTGGCCACCCCACCGCGTTTTGGGAGAATTTGATGAAATTTCAAATTGCCAAAACTGTCATGGAAGTCAGATTATTGGAAAAAAAGTTGGAAAAAACTACAAAACGCAATTTACTACTTTAGCAATCAATTGTGAATCCTGTCATGGTCCGGCCAAAAAACACGTATCTATCATGTCTGATATTGTGAAAGGGAAGTTAAAAAACCCCACCACAATTGGAATCAACAGTCTTACAGGATTATCAACGACAGAAAGTTTAAACTTATGTTTTCAATGCCATGCGGTTAAAACACCCCTAAAAAATGGATATTTACCCGGTAAGAATCTTCAAGAATATTATTCACTTCGTCTGGCCATGCTTGGCAATCAAAACCCTTATGGCGTTGATGGTCGGATTAAAACGTTTGGGTACCAACAAAACCATCTTTTTAGTGATTGTTTCATTAATGGAGCCATGACGTGTACCAGTTGTCACAATCCCCATAGCCAGGGTTATCAGGATATCAATCGACAAAAATTAATAGATAGGTTTGATGATCGTCAATGTACAGCCTGTCATACGTCTAAGGCAAATAATGTGGCCACTCACACGTTTCATAAAGAGAAATCCATCGGGAGTAATTGTGTTTCCTGTCATATGCCCTTTCGCCAGCACGCAGGTATTGGTCATGAAATAAAATTTACACGCTCCGATCATACCATTGCCATACCCCGCCCCCTTTACGATCAGTCTCAAGGATTCGAATCTGCCTGTTTACAATGTCATTCCGACCAAACGGAAGATGCTTTACAGAAAAATGTAAATCAATGGTGGGGTGACGGGAAAGTCATGAATCCTGTTATTGCCAACAGGCTAATGATAAATAATGAAACCACCATGATGAATGCATCATCATTATTACTTCAACCTGAATTAAACCACAGCATGGGACAATACGCGAATGTGAGTTATTTTATAAAACGATACCTCACCCCGGGGATGGTCTCATTAAACCGAAGTATTAAAGATAAATTGATAGCATATGCCAAACAGGATGACGATATTGATTTAAAGGCATTGGCCATGGCAGGCCTTCATTATAGTCAATACCAAAATCCAGAAATCCAATTATTTTTAACCGAACAATTGGAGAAAATGAACGAGATAGAAGAATCAGTCCGTCATCGATGGGGACTTATTTTAGATTATTTTGGTACTGTTTTCTATTTAATTGGTGACCGTCCGAGAGCCATTGAATGCTACGAATTGGCGAAAGAAGTTTTACCGGACGATGATCAAATTGCAGAAAATTTACGCAAAGCGAAAACTTAATTGTTGAATAAGGATTTGAGAGCAGGGTAAAGTTTTTCATACGGCAAATTCTGGCCAAAATAAAATTCTCCCTTAGCATCCTGTAATATCAACTCCCAATGGAGGTGTGATTCTTCCCGGGTACCCGTGGTACCGGGCTGGGTTCCGCTATTTCCTGATTGTGCAAATACATCTCCGGCCTTTATAATATAGCCTGGTTTTATTTTTGGATTTATATGGGACAAATGGGCATAAATAGTAATAGAACGATATCCCGGGAATAGGTTAAAGCCGTGATCAATAACCACAGCTTTGCCAAGTAGCACCGTATTAAAAATATCAGATGGCGTTCGGCCTAATCTTGTGGCACGTTTTAGAATATCGATACGAAAATCAGCGGGCACTTCTTCATAATGTAGATCTGAACGAATAATGATTCCATCTGCCGCAGCCATTACGGGCGTTCCCCAATTTGAGAAAAAATCAATTCCCCTGTGGATACCGGATCGATAAGTTCTGGGTGCATTGGGTAATCGTGATGCTTTTCGAGGCACATTTAAATCCTTACATGGGAGTAATAATGGCACTGTTGGGAATAATTGGGGGAAATCGGGGATATGTCCGTCTCTATCAAATAATGGCTCAATTGGTGTATCCGTGCTCATTTTTGCTAAATAATGGCGTATAAGGGGCAATACAGCGCTCGTATCCACTGAATAGGTGATGATGGTACTATCGTTGCGTTTTTCCAATTGTACAAGCGATCGAATTAATAAATGATTGGAAAATGTTTCAGTAAGATAATCTGTAGCCATGGCCTTGGACGAATCGTGTAATTCCGGCTGAATAATACGGATTAAATCTCCCCATGAAATGGGCGATTGGGCGATCGTTGATAGAGAATCCAACTCTGTAAGCGATAAATCGGTAGAAATCTTAGCTATGAGACCATTATCGGAAATAATGATAGAAGGAGCAATCGTTTCAATGATTGTTTTTTCCGGCGGCGATTGGGAGGGAATGGGAGGGACACAAGCAGTGAGTGCGGCCAATAGTAAAAATAAAATTTGCTTCAAAGAATCAGGTAAGGTTTTTTAATGCGTCGATTCCATCAATATATATTTGATTGGGATCACCAATAATGGTGGAATGGCAAAAATTGGAAAAGATTGATGATTTTTCATCCATATCATCCAATTCTTTTGGAAATAATAATTGGACGGTGGGAGTTTCAGCAATTTTCAATGCATCTAAGATTGAATATTCGTATCGAGCCCAAGCCATTGGAGCGAAAAGAAAACCATGGGCCCAATTGCGGTTGCGCTGAATAAAGTTGATAGCCTGAAATACTTTATGTGTTTGACTGATTTTTAAATTTATATCTGAATTTCTTACATGCAATCGGAGTGTTTTATTAATTTTATCCAACGTTATTCGCTGTTTGGATTGAGCAGAAATTGATCCAAGCAAATTTAAGTTAGGTCCGTGTAATACAATTATATTCATCATAATCTCATCTGAAATTTACCGCATTGGAACCAAATGGCCGATAATATAGCCGATAATTATGCCAGTCAATAAGGCCAGGGTCAATACGCGGGATTTAGTGAATTCAGTGCGATATCCCTTTTTAATAGCAACAGCTCCCACAAAATATCCCAAAGCATTTAATAGCCAAAAGAAAGGAATAGCGAATACTTTCACAATTAAGGGACCAATTAAAGGGACCGCAGCAATGAGAGCAGCCAACCCGGCGAAGGCCTGAGTGAAAACACCAATTACAACTGTACCAAAAAGAACAACTTTTTCATCAATGCCAAGTTTTAAGGCGATGACGATTGCAAGGATAATTGCCATCCATATTAACAGGGGCTTTCTATATGTTTTGAAAATGGATTGTTTAGTCATTTTTAATTAAAATCTCGTAAGAGAATCCGTATGCATTTATAGTTACCCGGATTATACGACGATTTCCATTTCGTTCCACCCAGATTTGACAGACACCATCCGGGTTAGGTGCATATTGCATGAAACGGTCAGTTTGGGTTAAAAACCCCGTTGTTTCATCAATATGTTTGAAATCCATTCGAAAATGATCACATAATATATTGGTATGCTCAATGGTTATTGTTTCTGTTCCGGCCCATAAAAACCGACCGAGTATTGGTTTTCCCTCATGGTCCATTTCAAACCATTGTGTATCTAACATTTCATAAGGCCTATCTGTTAACATGGCGAGCATAGTAAATATGGTTTTGGTTGAATCGCCACGGACGCGAGTTTCCTTTTTATATTTTAGATTGCCATCACTCAATTCAATTAAAAATTTCTGGTCAAAATTTTCTTGACGTATTTTTTTTTGAAATGTTTTTAATCCAAAGTGGGTGGAATCAAAATAAGTCCAATATGTGTTATCTGACGGCCAGATAAAATCAACAATTCCATTTGTTTTAAATTGCAGATTAATGGAATCAGATTTTAATGTCAAATGGGCATCTGCTACGGAGAATCCATATATTTTTGCAGAATAATCCTGACTGAATATTATGGTGCTAAAAAGAGAAAAAAAGAGTATCCTGGGCATGACAGGTCACGATCAGGTAATGCCAAGAAAAGATCCTGCGATCCAAAAATAAAGTGCAACGCCCAGAATATCAATGGCAGTTGTCACAAAAGGGCCTGTTGCCACAGCAGGATCAATATCAAAGCGGTTGAGAATTAAGGGGACCAGGGACCCAATCGTTGCTGCAATAATCATGGATGCACAAATGCTCAAGCCCACAACAAATCCCAACAATGGGGATACATCCAAAAATTGAAAAATGGCAAAAATGCCTAAAAGGATTCCGTATAAAACGCCCAGAATAAGACCGACGCGGATTTCTTTTAATAAAATTTTTACTGAATTTTCTAAACCAACCCGACCGGTAGCTAACCCGCGTACAATAATGGTTGAGGATTGGGTTCCGATATTACCACCCATCCCGATAATCACTGGAATAAATGCCGCCAACACAATGGTACTTTGAAGAATATCATCAAAAATGCCAATGATGAATGCAGCTAGGATACCACCAATCCAGCTGGCAAAGAGCCAAGGGAACCTCATGCGGGCATTATCCCAGGATGATTTTAATAGAATTTCCCGATCTTTACCGGCACCGACCATTTGTAAAAAATCTTCTGTTGCCTCTTCTCGGATAATATCTACTACATCATCCACCGTGACAATCCCCAGCAATTGATTTTCAGAATCAACCACAGGGACCGCCAGAAAATTGTATTGAGATACAATCATAGCCACCTCCTCCTGATCCGTTTCAGGCCTGACCGAATGGACCCTGCGAGACATGATATCTTCCAAAGTAGTGTTGCTGGGCGTGGTGACTAAATCTCTTAGGGAAACAACCCCAGTTAATCGTCCGTTATCATCCACCGCATACAAATAAAACACCATTTCCGCTTCTTCCTGGTCTTGAAGTGCCGCAATCGCATCAATTGCTTTGGTTTTCTCGTGCAGTGTAAACACATCTGTATACATAAGAATCCCGGCACTGTCTTCAGGGTAAGCCATGATTTCTTCCAGCTTTTCCTGTTCTTCAGCTTGGAGAAGATCAATGACAGCAGCAGCATAATCCTCATTGACCAACCCCATGAGATGGGCGATCTCATTTGAGCTAGCTTCGTCTAGAATAGTTGCCATACGTTGGGGCGTTACTTGGTCCAATAGACGAACCGTAATAGATTCATCTAATTCGCTTAAAAACTCCACCGTTTCTTCTGATGTTGGCATCATGGCAAAAATTGTATCTTGCTCCTCATCATTAAAATACCGATAGATTAGGGCCATATCAGCTGGATGTGTTTTACCGATCAGTTTTATAATATTCGATTTGGCATGGCGACGAAGTAATCGTCTAAACGTATCCCTGAGGAGGGTAATTTCTGTATCAAACATTTCTTTTTTCATTTTATGTCACCCGCCGGTTTTTCAATTGTTTGAATCCTATCCAAAAAGAGGTTATTGCCAATAATAATATCATGGGGTTGATGTGCCCATGCCATAGTATGAGAGATTCAAATGATTCACCCATAGATGCGAACAGCAGAGAAGTTGCATTTATGATAACATGAAATATAATACTGGGAATGATTGAGTTCGTATGCCATGCCAGATACCCAAGAATTACACCGAGTAAATAAATTTGAATCATCCAATAAGGATTAAAATGGATAATTGCAAAAAATAAGCTTGAAAATAAAATGGCACGTGTAATATCTCCCCAGGCATCCTCCAGATATTTTTGCAAAAATCCTCGAAACAAAACTTCTTCTCCAATAGGGGCCAAAAGAACAATGGTGAATAGAAGTAATATCAGGGATAAAGGATTTTCTGGTGTCAGGAGCGCTTCAACCTGGAGAAATGAATCAGGCATTGGAAGAACCAAGTCCACTAATAAATTAATCTCATTAGAAATAATCATGGCACCCATAGACAGTAAAACGGTAGAATAAACGATCCTTTTTGATACAGTATTTAATCGCAGGGATTCCTGAAGAGAATAGTTTTTTCGCAGTAAAAAAACAATCACCGGGACGACCAAAACGCTTTGGCCGACAAACATAGCAAAATAAGTGGAAAGGCCTGGCTTAGCGCCGGAAAGGATAGACGGATCCAAGGCACTGAATATGGAGCCAATAATCAGGGCTGAGAGGACCGATAATAAAACGATCCCAAATGCAAACCGTACTGTGTGGGTCTGGGTCATAAGGGTCTGAATCCAACGTGTTCATTAGCTAAGAAGTTACGGCTTTCTCCACAAACAGAGAAACAAGAGGTTATTTTGTTAAATGGTGTAGTAAAATGCCCATAGATACACCAACATTTAGAGATTCCCCTGATCCAATTTTTGGAATTGCAACCAATTGATTTAAAGAAGATTTAATATCTTTGCAAATGCCATAGGCCTCGCTTCCCATAACAAGCACCCATTTTTCAGGTGATTTGACCAATGATTGCATGGGGTTTCCCTTTTGATCTGCACCGATGATTGTATAATCTGAAAAATCATTTACAGGCATGGCACCTATCCAGGAAAGGTAGAAGTGGGCCCCCATGGCACCACGGACAACTTTCGGATTAAAAGGGTCGATACACCCTTCAGATATTGCAATATTACAGATGCCAAACCACTGGGCTGTTCGGAGTATTGTCCCCATATTTCCCGGGTCTGAAACATGGTCTAAATAAATAAAATTATTATTCATTACTGGGTGACTAAATGTTGGTATCTTGCATATTGCGAGAAGCCCTGGTGGTGTTGCTGAAGGAGAAAGCTGCCGCATTTCAGAAGGTGATATAGATTCATTTTGTATATTACGAATGGAGTTCATGAAGCCTGCATTTTTTTGTGAAAATTCATTCGTCCAAAAAATGGATTCAATAGAGGCATTTGCAATTACGGCTTCATGAACGGAACGGAATCCCTCAACAAGGAAAAGGCCATGTTCCTCTCTATATTTTTTATAGGAAAGGGAACGGATAAGCTTCGTTTGATTTTGATGCATCATTTAGCCTGATATTCAATTTTTCCATTCACAATGGTATATCGTATTTTAGTTTTTAAGATTTTATTTTCTGAAACTGTCATAATGTCTTGAGATAAAACGGTAAAATCAGCATATTTTCCCACTTCGATTGAGCCTTTAATATTTTCTTCAAAGGCGCCATAAGCGGCGTTAATGGTATAGCTTTTTAATGCTTCAAATCGAGTCATTTTCTGATCCGGCTCAAAGCCACCATCGGGAGTTCCGTTGAGTGTTTTTCGGGATACGCTGGCATAAAAGCTAGCAATGGGGCTTACCGGTTCTACGGGTACATCGGTGCCGTTAATTACAATGGCACCAGAGTCCATTAACTTTCGCCAAACATAGGCGCCTTCTTTAATTCTTTTGGGTCCCAAACGATAGATGGCCCAAGGCCGGTCTGAACTTAAATGGATGGCCTGAATAGAAGGAATGACACCCATTTCTGCAAATCTGGGAATATCTTTAGGATCAATATGTTGGGCATGTTCGATACGCCAACGATGGTCCATATCAGGGTTTTCATTAAAGACGGCTTCATATTGGTCCAGAACTTCCCGATTGGCTCGATCGCCAATGGCATGCGTATTTACCTGGAATCCATTGGCGAACCCATTGGAGGAAACTTCATAAACATATTCCATGGACTGCGTGGCCATACCCACATGCCCCGGCCGATCTATATAATCATCTAGCAGCCATGCACCTCTGGAACCCAAGGCACCATCTGCATTCAGCTTAATAGATCGAATCGTTAAATAATCACCACCCGTTCCAATCTCAGGTCCCTTTTCATACCACTGCTCAAGTAAATCCGGATCCCGACTAGTTAGCATAACATAAAGCCGAACTTTTAATTGCCCGATGTTTAACCCTTTTCGGTAAATCTCAATTGCACTTCGGCCTGTGCCTGCATCCTGAAAGGAAGTAATACCATTTTCTAAACTGGCCTGAACGGCAAGATTGAATGCTATTTCAGCATTACCACTCCCTTCTACAGGTACATTGCGACTGATTAAACCCTGAGCGCGTTCATTAAATATACCGGTTGGTGTCCCCTTCAAATCTTTTATGATTTCTCCCCCATCCCCAAACTTTGACTCGGCACTAATACCGGAAATTTCCATAGCTTTTTCATTCGCGAAACCGGCATGGCCGCTGGCGTGTGTTAACCACACAGGATTATTGGGGGAAACGGCACTCAGTTTCTCATGGGTTTGAAATCCTTTCACGGTGGTGTTGGGCGTAGATGTCCATTTACTCTGGTGCCAACCGCGGCCCAAAATCCATTTCCCCGGCTCACTCTTTTCTACCGCGGAAGCAACCATATCAACCAGATCATCATAATTGGAAATTGTTGTGAGATCCAGACGCATTTTTGCAAACCCTAATCCCATAAAGTGGCCATGGCCCTCGATGAACCCTGGAATCATGGTTCCTCTATTTAAATTGACCACCTGAGTTTGGGCTCCAATCCATTGTGAAATATTTTCTTGAGACCCCACGGCAATAATTTTTCCATCCTTAACCGCCACAGCTTCGACCAGTGGATTAAATTCATCAACCGTATATATCTTCCCATTTTGAATAACCATATCGGCTGTATTTTTTTCACAACCAATCCATAAAAATAAAATGATCGGGAATAATGTTATTAATTTGGTATGCAAGGGGACCTCCATTAATGATTTCATAAGGGCAAAGATAATGCCCAAAAAGGATCTTCCTCAACAAAATCATCTGTTGGACGGGCTTGGTGAACCCGCTAATTTGTCGTTTTAATTTTTGAGAAAAAACATGTCAAAAGGCGTTACACCCCAAAGTAAAAATTATTCAGTCTGGTATACAGATATCGTTACCAAAGCGGAATTAGCTGATTATGGTCCCGTCAAAGGAACGATGGTCATCAGGCCCTATGGATTTTCCCTTTGGGAGAACATCAAAGACGTTTTTGACAGCATGATTAAGGAAACGGGCCATGTGAATGCTTATTTTCCTTTATTTATTCCAAAATCTTTTCTGGCAAAGGAAGCAGAACATATAGAAGGCTTTGCTAAAGAATGTGCTGTGGTCACCCATACTCGTCTCAAATCGGATGGTGAGCATGGTGTTGTTGTTGATCCAGATTCAAAACTGGAAGAAGAAGTGATTGTGCGTCCCACATCAGAAACGGTGATTTGGGCCATGTATAAAAAATGGATTCAATCCTATCGGGATTTGCCCTTGCTCATAAACCAGTGGGCCAATGTTGTTCGCTGGGAGATGCGAACGCGCCTATTCTTGCGAACATCGGAGTTTCTTTGGCAAGAAGGCCATACGGCCCATGCTACTGCTCAGGAATCCCTAGATGAAACATTACTCATTTTAGGATTATACCAAAAATTAGCTGAAGAATATCTTGCCATGCCTGTTCATACCGGATTAAAATCAGAATCGGAAAAATTTGCCGGGGCAGAAACAACCTATTGTATCGAAGCCTTAATGGGAGATAAACGTGCGCTTCAGGCAGGGACATCTCATAATCTCGGGCAGAATTTTGCCAAAGCTTTTAACGTAACATTTCAAACAAAAGACAATAAAGAAGAATTGGTTTATGCAACAAGCTGGGGGATAAGCACACGGCTTGTTGGAGCGGTTATTATGACCCATGGAGATGATAAGGGGCTGAGGCTGCCACCAAAAATCGCCCCATTTCAGGTGGTGGTGGTTCCTATATTTCGAGATGAAGAAAGCATGGTGGCGGTAAAAAATTATTTATCATCCATATTATCGACGCTCAGGGATGGTGGAATCCGAGTACATGAGGATTGGCGGAAGGAAAGCCCAGGTTTCAAATTTAATGAATGGGAAATGAAAGGAGTTCCCCTTCGTCTGGAAGTGGGGCCAAAAGATGTTGAAAATGGGAAAGCGGTACTGGTTCGGCGAGATAGCGGTGAAAAATTATTTGTCCAAAAAGATGAGGTTGGAGAAATTGCTCCCAAGCTTTTAGAGGATATCCAGAAGACATTGTTTAACGAAGCAAAAGATTTTCGAGAAAAGAATACGCATCGCGTTTCATCCTATGATGATTTCAAGGATACAATTGCAAACAAAGGAGGTTTTGTTAGATGTGGGTGGGACGGCACGCGAGAAAGCGAGAGGGCCATCAAGGAAGAAACCAAAGCGACCATTCGCGTCATTCCGCTTGAGGAAAATACCGCAGAATTGAAATGTATCTATTCAGGAAAGCCAGCACGTCACGAAGTCCTTTTTGCAAAGGCATATTAGGGTTTTGGGAAATAATACTAATCCTTCAAGGATTAGTATTATTATAAGCATATGATTACCCACTCAGTAGCCATAGTCCTCAAGCGATTTCCATATAGTGAAACCAGCATTATTGCCCGATGCTTTGTCCGGGGAATGGGCAAAGTCAGTTTTATGGTCCACGGCGCTCATAGAAAAAAGTCACCTATGGGTGCCTATTTTCAGCCGATTAATTGTTTGGACCTGGTTTATTATTTCAAGGAATCCCGAGATCTTCAAACCATTTCCAAAGCAGCTTTTTCCAATAATTGGCCTGTGATTTCCACGGATTTGAAAAAAATCTCCTATGCCATGGCTTTAATCGAGCTTACGGACAAATGTCTTACGGACCATGATGCCCATCCTGATTTATATGACGAATTAGTCAGGACATTAAAACGAATTGACCAAGAAGAAAAACAGCTGAATCTGGCTTATTGGTTTTACCAATATCAACTATTGAAGCACCTGGGCTTTAAACCGGACTTTTCTCAGGCAGAGCTGGACTTTGTTCCCCTTCCTAATCCATATGCCGGTCCCAATTCAAAAGCGGTATTTGATCATTTTCAACAAAACCAAACCGGGATGCAAACGGGATTAAGGATTACGGCACAGGATAGAAAAGCGATCAGCGATTATTTAAATACGTGCCTGGGCATTCATTTTGATGGTATTCGCAATTTAAAATCACTCCAGATTTTGCGTGAAATGATTGTAGCATGATTTATAAAGGAAAATTACGGTGTGCGGACGGTACGTCGTTTATAGAAACGGACAAAGGAGAACGACTCCTTGAGGAAAACCGAATTTGGAACAGCTATCTTCATCATTGGGTCAACCAAAACGTCTGTGCCCGCAAACTGCCCCAGCAAGACTATGAAACTGGTGAGCAGATTATTATTATGTGGCCGGATCTACCGCCATCAGAAAATCCATATGTTGAAATATACTATAATGAGCGATTGATAAAATATCCTGCATCGACCTTTGGTCATAATGCCATCAATGTGAATGGTGAATTTTTTAATTTTTCTCACTTGATTAATGAAAATGAATCCATGGATGAAGCGGAATATATGTATCGGCCGGCTTTGGGTGAATTTGCGCCATCGCCCACCACAGGGAAATTTGAAATCTTAGAAGATGGAACTGCATATTATGACAAGTTTGGACGGAATTTCATGCGCGGTATCCATGTGATCCGACTAGAAGGAATAGATGCAGACCGCCTATCGGGGATTTACCACAATGAGCTCAATACAATTCATTCCACGCCGCCCAACCCGGATCAACCGGAAAAATACCGGGATTTCAGTTTTTACAAGCGGAGCTGCACCACACTGATCAGGGATGGGCTTTTAAAATATGGTTTTCAAAAAATCAATGGATTGCTTCCTCGGGATTTTTTCATCAGCGCTGCTGTGTCATTGATGAAAACCCAGAAGGAAATGGGGCTTACGGTACAATTATATAATCGACCCCAACTGAAAGTGCCGGAAGCACCTTATAGTAAAAATTCCTTTCCCATGAATCCCATGAATTGGATTCGATTGAAAAAACTGCAGGGGATGATATAAATTTTAATCAATAAAATTGGAACGGAATTCCCCCTAAATATGTATAAATTCGTAAAATAACGCAATAGATATGCAATACCAATTTCAATCAGAACAGGGGAATATTCCTTTTCGGCCACAAATATTCACAGAAGCAATCAAAGTGTTGATTTCTGTGAATGCAATCCTTTTCCTTGTTCGAATCATTGCCAAAAATCAAATAGACTTAGCTCAAATATTTGGTCTCTCATCCGAATCCATCTGGCCCATGATCTGGCAACCCCTAACCTACATGTTTGTCCATGGCGATTTTTTTCATATTTTTATGAATATGTTTGTTTTATGGATGTTTGGTTCAGAATTGGAATCCATTTGGGGACGGGATGGATTTTTAAAATATTATTTTACCACTGGTGTGGGTTCTGGGTTAGTGTGGTTGTTCTTTAATATTGGCAATCCATATACAGTTTTGATTGGGGCCAGCGGAGCGATCTACGGATTGCTTTTAGCATATGGACTCATGTTCCCTAACCGAAAAATTTTAATTTATTTTCTTTTCCCGGTCAAGGTAAAATATTTTGTTATATTTTTAGGCGCCATGGCTTTTGTTTCTTCCATGGGAACATCTGGCTCTAATATTAGTCACTTGACCCATCTTTCTGGAATGGTGATCGGGTATATTTATCTAAAATCGCCATGGACATGGCCGAGGATGCGGCTTTTGATTAATTCAAAAGTTGCGGAGGTACGACATAATAAAGTGGAACGGAAAAAAGTTAGAAAAATGAACATGCAGCAGACCGTGGATCGCCTGTTGGATAAAATAAATAAGGTTGGTTATGATGGTCTCACTGAAGACGAAAAAGATGAATTATATACACACAGTCGGCATTTGGGACGAGATCAGGAAAAAGATTAATATCAATCTTTCTTTTTCTTCTCAATCACCTTAAAAACTTTTTCTCCTTTTTTAGCCATACGGTATTTCTCCCGGGCCAATTCTTCAATGTACTTATAGTCAGTCTTGAGTTTTGTTTTTTCACCCTCTAAAGTGAGTTTTTCTTTTCTCAGTTCATTTATTTTTTCCTGGATGTGGGCTCTTTCTTGTTTCAGGTTATAGAGCTGATAGAGCCCATGATCCCCAAAAAAGAAGATGATTAGCAATGCCACAGCACCCATCACCAAAATAGCACGGATGACACGTTTTTGCACATCAAGGCTGGAAGATCCTATAGCGCGTTTTCGTTTTATACGGCCAGATTTTCCCTTGATGCTCACGAGTAGCCCAATACCTCTTTCCCGGGAAATTGGGCTGAAGATCCAAGCGCCTCCTCAATTCGAAGCAGCTGATTATACTTAGCGATTCGATCAGTCCGGGAAGCAGAGCCGGTTTTAATCTGACCCATCCCCATGGCTACAGAAAAATCCGCAATAATCACATCTTCTGTTTCGCCAGATCGGTGAGAAATCACCGCACCGTAATTATTGGCTTTGGCCAATTCGATTGCTTGAATGGTTTCGGTCACGGTTCCAATTTGGTTCAGTTTAATCAGGATTGCATTCATGGCATTTTCATCAATAGCGCGCTGGAGTCGGGTCAAATTAGTTACGGTAAGATCATCGCCCACAATTTGGACGTGATCACCTAAAACTCTGTTTAGTTGCTGCCATCCCTGCCAATCGTTTTCATCTAACCCGTCCTCGATAGATATGATTGGATATTGATCTGCCAGCGATATGAGATAATCAACCATTTCTTCCGATGAATATTGTTTTTTTTCAGATGCAAGATGATAAAAACCATCTTTATATATTTCACTGGCAGCCACATCCAACGCTAAAAATAAATCTTTGCCTAGTACATAAGGTGTTTTTTCTATGGCTTCCAGAATAACCTCAACTGCCTCCGCATTGGACCGGAGGTTTGGCGCAAATCCTCCTTCATCCCCCACAGAAGTATTGAGTCCTTTCTTCTTTAAAACAGATTTCAGATGATGGAATGTTTCTACACCCATCTGGAGGGCGGACGAAAAAGAGTCCGCGCCGACAGGAAAAACCATGAATTCCTGTATGTCCACATTATTATCAGCATGGCTTCCCCCATTTAAAATGTTCATCATAGGAATGGGCAGCATATTGGATTGTTCACCACCCAGATAAGAATAAAGGGGTTGATCGATGGATCCAGCAGTGGCCCTGGCCACAGCCATGGAAACGCCTAGAATCGCATTGGCACCAATATTGGATTTATTAGGCGATCCATCCAAATCTATCATGGCTTGATCAATATCGGCTTGGTTATTGGCATCCATGCCCACCAAATGATCTGCAATAAACGTATTGACATTATTAACCACAGCCTGAACCCCCCTCCCCAAATAGCGGTTTTTATCTCTGTCACGAAGTTCCACAGCTTCATGCTCACCTGTGGATGCACCGGATGGAACCATGGCACTTCCAACCGTGCCATCTTGCAATTGCACATCAACTTCAACAGTGGGATTCCCTCGGGAATCGAGCACTTCTCGTCCAAAAATATGTGTAATTTTTAATTTTGTCATAAACTTTCCGAAATTTTCATATTGAATTCAGAGTGGGATTTTAGCCATATAAATGGTGATTCACGAAGAGAAAAGGTGAATAATTGTTTCCTATTCAAAAATTATTGATTAATTATATTTTCTTGTTAAATTCCATGCGAAAGAAATGACAGTGGATAAGAAAACCACATACATAAACGAGATAAAATTGAATAATAAGGGGACAAGGGATACTTGCCCCCTTTTTTATTCAATTTAACATAACCAAGGAGGAACCTAATGGCTGATTTCACTTCAACCGTACAAGGTATTGCTAATTCCGTAGTTGGCTTAATCAAAGCCCTAATCGTGATGTTTGTATTCGTAAACATCCTTTACTCAACAGGGTTTGACCCCATCGGCGGTTTAGTAGACTTGGTAGAATCATTCCTAGATGGAGGATTCTCCGGTCTGTTAGCCTTGTTAATCTTTGTTTCTTTTGCAGGTTAATCGGTAGATTATTGGCGTTCTTTATGGAACACCGATCTACTATAATAATCCTAGGAGTTAACAAATGAATAAGGCCTTTGAAACCATCACTGCGTTTATCGGGGATATTACCGATCTTTTAAAAGGATTGGTTGTACTCGGAATCGTAGTTGGTATTCTCTATGACGATTACTTCGGCGTCATTGCTGGCATTGGCAACTTAATGAGTAAATTCGGTGATGCCGGGTTTGCTGGCTTGCTTGCCTTGATGCTCATTGTATTTTGGTACAAAAAGTAAGCGTCAAGAAGTAAATAAAAAAAAGCGCCCCGATATTAATCGGGGCGCTTTTTTTTTAAGGACGATTGATATATAGAATACGATATATAAGTACTTTTTTATTGTCAGCAGCATTACCGATTAGAATTGGATTGGATAGGGGCCATTATTTATCACTTTGATTCGAGGGTTTATTTCTGGGATGTGAATATATCCGGCAGATTATTTATTCAAGCCACGCTATAGTCACTTATTGATTCCGATCTCAATCAAGGATAATTTACAGACTATGTTTCGTCGCACATTTAACGTTTTTTTAATCATGTCCGCCATTGCCTCTATAGGAATTTCCGGCTCCGTCCGTGTGGTGAACCGATTGGATAACTCCATGGATGATATCAAAACACTTGATCGATTGAGAGGGACATATGTGTCCACAAAAGATGTGTCCCGCATTCTTGCGAATAGGAAGCCCTTCATTAATGAAGCACGGGGGAAAATGGTATTATACCTTGGAAATCACCGTATCAAGATTTCTGGGAATAGCAGTTATATTTTAATAGATGAGCAAGTATATCAAATGCCCATGCACGCCATTTGGACGCAAAACGATATTTATCTCCCGGCGGAATCCTTCTTTAATATTGTAAAACGAACTACATTGCCGGGGATTCATTATGACGCACGTCGGATGGTTTTAGATATCGATATGAAAGAATTTACTATTTTGGGTGTTGAAATTTCTCAAAAGGCCAATGGAACCATTTTACGGGTTCGTACACGCCATACATTTCCGGAGGGGAATATCAGTTCTTTTTTCCATGAAAATGGATGGTTTTATTTAACGGTTGCAGGTGGTTTGGCAGATACAACTGAAATTCGGCGAAGCGATACACGGGGCGTTATTCGAACAATTGCTGCAGACCAACTGGGGAAAACGGCACAATTGGCATTTCAGATGCGGAGTAAAGTCCAAAGCCACGAAGTATATCAAAATAAAGATCCGGGCGAAATTGTAATCACCTTGCGTACGCCCATGGATAATAGTGTGGCGCGGATTAAAAAAGTAAAAGATCGTTGGCGGTTGGACACGGTTGTTTTGGATGCAGGACACGGTGGTAAAGACCCTGGGACAACTGGACGTAAAGGAACAAAAGAAAAAGATATCGCATTGGATATTGTAAAGCGCGTGGGCTTACTGTTAGAGAAGAACACAAAATTAAAAGTGATTTACACCCGAGAGGAAGACGTTTGGACTCCATTGTGGAAGCGGACTAAAATGGCGAACGAGGCCAATGGAAAAGTATTTGTGAGTGTCCATTTGAATTCGAACCCAAACAGAACTGCTTATGGTTTTGAGACATATTTACTCCGTCCAGGGAAAACGGAAGATGCCATCGAAGTGGCATCCCGAGAGAATGAAGCCATCAAACTGGAAGATCGCTCAAAAAATAAATATCAGGATTTATCCGGAGGAAATTTAATCATGGCCACCATGGCTCAAAGTGTATTTATGAAAGAAAGTGAAGAATTAGCAGCCATGATTCAAGAAGAAATGGGAAAAAATATCAAATCCAAAAACCGGGGAGTAAAGCAAGCTGGTTTTCACGTATTAATTGGTGCCAGTATGCCCAATGTATTAATTGAGGCAGGATTTTTAACCAATGCAAATGAAGAGAAAAAACTTCGAAAACCTAAATATCGCCAATCGATTGCAAATTCAATCTATAAGGCCATTGTAAAATTTCGTTATTCCCGCGAACAATACCTCTCAGAAAGCTAACAATGGCTTCCCCGCAGCCGATTGCTGTTTTTGACTCCGGCTTGGGCGGCCTGACCGTGGTTAAAGCTTTACAGAAAAATCTGCCAAACGAATCGATCATTTATTTTGGCGATACTGCTCGGGTTCCTTACGGAAATAAAAGTCAAAATCTCATCCAGGAATATGGGAAAGAAATCACTGAATTTCTGATTGAAAAAGGGGCGAAAACAGTGATTGTGGCATGTAACACTGCTTCTGCTTTGGCTTTGGCGTTCCTTAAAAAAACATATAATATACCCATGATTGGCGTAATTGATCCGGGGGCTGAAATGGCTTACACGGTGACGAAATCTAAAAAAATCGGTATTATTGGTACGTTGGCGACTGTTCAGTCAAAAGCTTATGAAATAGCACTCCAACATTTAGATAATACCATAATAACCATAGCCAGAGCTTGTCCTCTTTTTGTGCCTTTGGCAGAGGAAGGCTGGTTGGCGGGGGATGTGCCATTCCTAATTGCAGAAACCTATTTATCCGAATTGGTTGTCCAAGATATCGATACACTTATTTTGGGATGTACCCATTATCCACTGTTAATCCCCGTTTTAGAAAAAGTAGTGGGTAATGGCATCCGGATTGTGGATTCCGCAGAGACAACAGCAAAATATACGGCCGATTTACTTAAAGAATTGAATTTGCTCACGGATAATGAAACGGAGGGAAAGATGGAAAATTATGTGACGGATTTACCTGTGCGTTTTAAACGGGTTGCCCGGAGATTTTTGGGAAGAGAAATAAACCATGTGTCCCCAGTCCATCTCAGTTGATTTTGACTCACGACTAGATTCTTTATACAACCTCAAGCGCTTGGGTATAAAAGTTGGCTTGGAACATACAATTGCATTGTTAAAGCGGTGCGGTGATCCCCAATTTCAATTCAAATCCATTCATATTGCCGGTACAAACGGAAAAGGTTCAACATGTGCTATTGTGAGTTCCATATTGATGGAAGCAGGACTAAAAGTCGGTTTATATACCTCCCCACATTTAATCCGGTTTAATGAGCGTATTCGTATTAATGGCATCCAAATTGATGATGACGATATTGTAGAATTTGTTGATAGCTACCAATCAGATATTGATGAAATTAAATCCACCTTTTTTGAAACCACATCTGCGATGGCATTTAAGTATTTTTCAGATAAAAAAGTCGATGTAGCTGTGGTTGAAACAGGGTTGGGGGGGCGATTGGATTCCACCAATATTTTATCCCCGGATTTAACGGTAATTACACCAATTTCTCTAGATCATCGAGAAATCCTTGGCGAAGACATTTTAATGATTGGAAAAGAAAAAGGTGGTATCATCAAAAAAGGTGTCCCATTGATTTTGGCGCCTCAAAAAGAAAAAGTTCGATCCCTATTATTGAAATTGGCGGGTGATTCTGGTTCAGTCGTAAATGAGGTGGATCCGCCCACCCAGGTAGTGTTAACCGAATCAGGAACCGAGTTTGTAGCGAAGGATTTATCATTTAAATCGCCCATGATTGGATGGCATCAGGCACTCAATAATTCAGTCGCAATCGAAGCAGCCCGATTATTCATGCCGGGATTGAAAAAAGAAACGGTTGATTCAGGACTTCAAAAGGTAAAGTGGCCTGGCCGTCTCCAACGGTTGTGTCCCGAAACTCCACTCTATTATGATGTGGCACACAATGTCCATGGATTGTACGCAATTCTTGAAACAATTAGGAGAATATTTAAGCAAAAACCCATTGGTTTATTTGTAATGAAAGGAGATAAAGAGATTGATATGGTAGGGGCCGCTTTAAAAAATCAATTTGAACAGTTGTTTATTAGCGGCGCACCAGAATGGGGTCTATTATCTGGATCTCAATTATCAAAAAAATTGTCAGATGAAGGATTAAAAGGATTTGAGGTGATGGAACCATTTGAAAAAGCATTGGATCAAATCACTATAATTGCCAAATCAACTAATCGCCCCACCCTTATTTTTGGTAGTCATTATGTGGCAAAAGCTATTTTCAATAAATTTGGTTTTTTATTCTAAAGTAGTGTAATATCCCACTAGTTGCTTTGCGCTATGCGCTTTTTTTATAGCCTTCACAAGGCAGTCCCCCAATTTTCTTAATTACAAAATTTTTAATCACCATTTTATTAAGGTTATTTTTATATGAATGTTAATGAATTACAAAAACTGAAAATCAATGAATTGGCAGACTTGGCTGCGAAGCTGAATCTTGATGGATATTCGGGAATGAATAAGCAGGAGCTTATTGTTAAAATCCTTGAAGCTAACACCGAGAAAGAAGGCGGCGTTATGGCTGATGGTGTTTTGGAAGTTCTTAAAGAGGGCTATGGATTTTTACGAAGTCCTGACTTTAATTATCTTCCTGGACCGGATGATATTTATGTAAGCCCATCACAAATCAAACGGTTTGGTTTGAGAACAGGCCATCAGGTATCAGGGCAAATTCGTCCTCCCAAATCAAAAGAGCGATTTTATGCACTGTTGAAAGTGGAACAAGTAAATGGGAAAGATCCGGAAGAATTGAAACGGGCTTTTTTGTTTAGCAATCTTACACCACTTTATCCTGAAGAGAAATTCAACTTGGAAGTAAACCCAAAGGATCTATCCACTCGAATAATGGATATGATTTCTCCTGTGGGGAAAGGTCAGCGTGGCCTTATCGTTGCTCAACCAAAAACGGGGAAAACGGTTTTACTTCAAAAAGTAGCGAATGCGATCACTAAGAATCATTCCAAAGTAAAAATGATAATCTTGCTCATTGACGAACGTCCAGAAGAAGTCACAGATATGAAGCGGAATGTAGATGCAGAAGTCATCAGTTCTACCTTCGATGAACCGCCGGAACGTCATGTTGCTGTGGCGGAGATGGTAATTCAAAAGGCAAGGCGGATGGTTGAGTTTGGAGAAGATGTTGTTATTCTTTTAGATAGTATCACTCGATTAGGTCGAGCGCATAATGCTGTCATTCCACATAGTGGAAAAATTCTTTCTGGCGGTGTAGATGCAAATGCACTTAAAAAACCAAAACAATTTTTTGGTGCTGCCAGAAATACAGAAGAGAGCGGAAGTTTAACCATTATTGCCACTGCTTTAATAGATACTGGTAGCCGCATGGATGAAGTCATTTTTGAAGAATTTAAAGGAACAGGTAATATGGAATTGGTTCTGGATCGAAAGCTCAGTGACCGACGGATTTATCCCTCGTTTGATTTAATAAGATCGGGAACTAGAAAAGAAGAACTTCTTCTGGATAAAAAAGTGCTGGCCCGGATGTGGATCCTTAGAAAACTACTTAATGAAATGAAGGTGATACAAGCAATGGAATTCATTCAGGATAGAATGCGCCGGACAAAGACCAATGAAGAATTTATGGAAACAATGAGTCAGTAAAACTAAATTCTTGTATCTGATTTGCTCTATGTGTAGCAACTATGGAGGATATATATGAGTTTTAAGTACCCAAATGTAAAAACGATTGCGGTTCGTGTGTTTACGGATAAACCAGTCCGAAAAACGCCTTATCAGGTGAAAGGTGTTTTGATGAACATGTTCCCTGACGAAGAAATTGTCCCGATGCTTGATGGCTCCTACCGTCAAAAATTTCTTTATCCCCGTGTTCAGGTAAAGGTGCTGAACGAACAAATATATATTGTTGGAATTAATGAGGGAGTAGATCCAATTAAATCCATTGCAAAAAAAATGGATTTCATGGATTTTGGCAATATTACTTTTCAAGTTTTAGATAGCGAAATTGAAGAACATAGTGATCGGTTTCAACCCGTATCAAAATTAATTCGCTATCGGTTTGTGACCCCATGGGTAGCTCTGAATCAAACAACTGGACATCGTTATCAATTTTTGAATAATGCAGACCGTGTTAATTATTTAAATCGTCTTCTCGGGCAAAATATTGTTTTTATGGCTCGAGAAATGGGAATGGAACTGGAAGAAAATATATTTACGAAAGTAACCCTTTCATCTCTTTTTCCCCGTCCAGTAGATGAAAACAACTGGGGTTCGTTTGATGGAGAATTTCGGGCCAATTTTGTCTTACCCAATTATTTAGGAATTGGGAATGGAATTACACGGGGTTATGGCACACTATTCGGTTTATTTAATCCGGATGTTTTTTCATTTAATGAAGCTGACTTGAAAGCGTTGGAGTCAGAGGCAGTAAAAGATGACGACAAATCCATCGTGGCTGAATCTGATTTACAAGAGATAAATGTTGAAAATGTGCCACGCCCTAAAAAGGTTCCAGGTCAACATTCGCCGAAGCCAAAAAGAAGTAAAAAAGTACTTTCTGAAGAATTTCACATTGAGGAAATGGATGGGGGCTACGAAACGCAACCCATTAAAAAGGCAAAACCCAAAAGATCTAAAAAAAGACCTTCTCCCCCCAAAAAACAAAGGACAAAAGACAGTTCTAGTTCCGATGTGAATTACAATTCGGAAAAGTATCACAAGAAACAGCACAGTCTTTAAATAAAATAAATCTTATGACTGAATTTTCCGATCGTGTTCACCGCGTTAAACCCTCCTTTACACTTGAAATGACATCCAGAGCTGCTGACCTGCGTGCCCAGGGGGTTGATGTGATTAATTTTGGTGTTGGTCAGCCTGATTTCAATACACCAGAAAATATCCGGGAAGCAGCCAAAATTGCCATGGATGAGGGTGAAACAAAATATACGGCAGGATCCGGAACCATTGAACTGCGGCAAGCAGTTTGCACAAAATTAAAACGGGAAAACGAATTGGATGTATCTCCCGATCGAGTGCTCATTTCTAATGGCGAAAAACAAAGTTTATATCTGGTATGTCAAACACTATTTCAATCCGGAGATGAAGTATTAATATTTAAGCCATATTGGGTATCGTTTCCGGAGTTCGTGACCCTTTCAGATGCAAAACCTGTATTGGTAAATACGGACCCCAAACGGAATTTTGAACCAGACTTTGAGGATTTAAAATCCAAAATAACGGATCGGGTAAAGGGGATTATCGTCAATTCACCTTCGAACCCCACCGGCAGTGTTTGGACAGATGAAGCTATTATTAATATTTTGGGAATGGCAAAAGAGAATGGATGGACAGTTATTTCGGATGAATGTTATGAAAGACTCGTTTTTGATGGTGAATTTACCAGTGCGCAAAAACTGAGCGATAATCACCGTATTGGTGCAAATATAGTTACCTGCATGAGTATGTCAAAAACTTACGCCATGACTGGATGGCGGATTGGCTATGCATTTGGGAAAAAATCTATAATAAAAGCCATGGGTAAAATCCAAGGTCAGGCCACATCTTGCGCGAATTCCATAGGACAAGCTGCTTCTGTAGAAGCGTTACTTGGGGATCAATCTGCTATTGAAATGATGCGGAATACATTTAAAAAAAGACGAGACCTAATGGTTTCATTGTTGAACGATTTGCCCGGCGTGAGTTGTGATACTCCCGGAGGAGCGTTTTATGCATTTCCGGATTTTTCAACTTATATTGGCCAATCATTTCGTGGAGAAGAAATCAAAGATTCATTTGCCTTAAGCGATGTTATTTTGAACGAAGCTAAAGTAGTCACCGTTCCTGGAGATGGATTTGGTGCGCCAGGACATATTCGATTTTCATATCCATTGGGAGAGGATGAAATTGAAGAAGGAATCCGTCGCGTAAAAAAAGTTTTAGAAGATTTTGAAAATAATAATAATTAAATTGAATAAAAATAGGATATAATCAATGAAAGCAAATACACACCCTGAATATAAACTGGGAAATGTTGTTTGTTCCTGTGGTCATACATTTCAAGTGCATAGTACCATGGGCGATCAGCATATAGAGCTCTGTTCAGAATGTCACCCCTTTTATACGGGTAAGCAAAAGTTGGTAGATACTGCTGGCCGTATTGAGAAGTTTAAAAAGAAATACGGCAAAACGAACCAATAACACGAATAAAAATAGGAATGGTTTCACAATAGGTTTATCCTGTGTGAGGCCATTTTTTTATGATAAAAACAATATTAATATCTATAATGAAACCCACTATCTTAGTGGGAGGGCAAGCTGTAATTGAAGGTGTAATGATGCGCGTCCCTGGTGCTTATGCCACTGCCGTTCGGGATCCGGAAGGGACCGTGCATGTGGATCGCCATGATTTCAAATCAATTACAGAACAGTCTAAATTTTGGAAAAAACCTATTTTCAGAGGAATGGCTGGATTGTTTGAGGCCATGAAAATGGGAATGACTACGCTCCAGTGGTCTGCAGATATTGCTATGCCGGAAGAGAAGGATAAAAAACCCAATAAGTTTTTGGAATCTTTATCATCAGCATTTGCGATTCTATTGGCTGTCACCCTCTTTATGATTGCACCCATGTGGCTTACCACAAAAATGTTGGATGTAGAAAGAGAAGCGGTAGCATTCAATATGATTTCCGGTATATTTCGGATTACCTTTTTTGTGATTTATCTTTTTCTGATTTCACTGATGAAGGATGTAAGGCGCCTGTTTCAATACCACGGTGCAGAACATCGGGTTGTATATAATTTTGAATCAGGAATGGATGTTGAAATTAAAAACGCCCAATCCTTTCCAACCCAGCATCCCCGATGTGGCACCAGTTTTATGTTTATTGTTTTACTGTCTGCAATCATTGTTTTTTCTATAATTGACGTCGTCGTAATGGGAATCACCGGTCATATCAGCTTACCTATTCGGCTGATGGTCCACCTGCCCCTCATTCCATTGGTGGCTGGTGTTTCTTACGAAATAATCAAGTTGACTGCGCGCAATGGTGATAATATGTTTTTCCGAATGTTAAGGGCGCCGGGTTTATGGCTCCAAAACATCACCACAAGCCATCCAGAAGATGATATGGTAGAAGTAGCTATCACCGCTTTGAAAGAGGCATTTGGTGATGAATATGAGAAAATGGTCGGGAAAGAATATGTGGCAGAAGCCATCGGATGATAGATAAACTCAAAGAAATAACGGCCCACTATGAATCGTTGGAAACTCAAATGGCAGATGGGGTTCTTATTAACGATCAAGCCAGTTATACAGTCGTGGCAAAAGAACATCGGCATTTGTCCCCCATTGTAGAAAAAGCCCGCAAATATATTTTAATCAACGAACAAATGAATGACGATCAAGAAATTTTAGATGGGGAGGATGATGAATTAAAAGAAATCGCCCAGGCTGAGATAGAGGAATTGCAATTATCGCTGGTTACCTTAGAAGACGAGATGAAAGTACTACTTTTACCCCACGATCCCACGGATGATAAAAATACAATTGTTGAAGTTCGGGCCGGGACCGGTGGTGACGAAGCTGCCCTTTTTGCAGCTGATTTATACCGAATGTATTGTCGTTTTTCAGAAAGAAATGGCTGGAAATATGAAGTGATGGAATCCAATGCAATTGGAATCGGAGGACTTAAGGAAATTATTTTTTCTGTATCAGGAGAAAGTGTGTACGGCATGATGAAATATGAAAGCGGTGTTCATCGGGTTCAACGGGTACCAAAAACGGAAACTAGCGGTCGTGTGCATACGTCAGCTGCAACGGTGGCAGTGCTTCCCGAAGCAGAAGAGGCGGACGTTGAAGTGGTTGATGCTGATTTAAAAATTGATACATACCGTGCAAGTGGTGCTGGAGGACAGCATGTAAATAAAACAGAATCAGCGATTCGTATTACCCATATTCCAACCGGATTAGTAGTTACTTGCCAAGATGAATCATCTCAGCATAAAAATAAGGCAGCAGCTCTAAAGGTACTGCGATCGAGGTTGTTAGCGGCCGAAAAAGAAAAATTATCTAAAGAACGAAGAGATGCAAGAAGAGATATGGTTTCTACAGGTGATCGGTCGGCCAAAATTCGGACATATAATTTTCCGCAAGGGAGAATCACAGACCACCGAATAAATTTTACAGCCTATAATTTGGAAGCCATCATGGATGGTGATATTGGGGAAATTATTGAAAACTTAAAATTGGCTGATCAACAAGCCCAATTGGCTTCTATCGGAAATTGAATGGCTCTTCCCGCTGAAAAAGGAAATCAAATTTGGCGGGTGATTGATATCCTCAATTGGGGCGAGGATTATTTCAAAATAAAAGGGTTTGAAAGCCCCAAACAAGAAATCGAGTGGCTTCTTTGCGACCTATTGAATTATAAGAGAATTGATCTTTACGTACAATTTGAGCAACCAATCCACCGGCCTCAACTTAAACAACTGAAGGAGTGGATTAAACGCAGGATTGGCCGGGAACCATTACAGTATATCACAGGAAAAACAGAATTTTACGGACATAAATTTAATATAACTGTAGACGTGCTAATTCCTCGCCCTGAAACAGAGCGCGTTGTTGATGTGGCACTCTATTCAATTGGCAATATAAAAACCCCAAAAGTATTGGAGGTTGGATCCGGGTCGGGATGTATTGCGATAGCCATGGGGGCAGAAAGAAATGATGCATTAATAGAATCTGTGGATGTGTCTGAAAGCGCCATTACTCAGGCAGAGAAAAATGCCGATCTAAATGAACTGTCTAACATCGATTTTAAAGTCATGGATTTTTTGAAAGAAATTCCTGAGGGAAGATTCGATCTATTAGTTTCAAATCCACCCTATATTCCCGAAAAGGAAATGAGTGAAACAATGCCAGAAGTTCATCAGTATGAACCCAAAATAGCCCTGACAGATGAACGGGATGGGCTCACTTTTTATCGGCGGTTTGCGGAAGTAGGAAAATCCTTGATTAAACCGGGGGGCTGGATGGTATTAGAAGTGGGCCTTGGGAAACATCCGTCAAAAGCTGTGGATATATTCCAAACCGCAGGTTATACCCAATTAGAATTAATCCCTGATTACAACAGCGATGAACGCGTGTTAAAAATTCAAATTTAATTACATGTAGGCCTTGCAATGCTTTGCGTCTCAAAATGGCACAATGTATTTTTAAACCCTTAATCCAACTAATCAATTTCATTTTAAATGGCATCAGAATTCGTACACTTACATAATCATTCCGATTACAGCCTTTTGGATGGGGCTCAAACCGTCCAAACATTGGTGAATACCATTGATGATTTAGGTATGGATTCTGTGGCCCTCACCGAACATGGAAATATGTTCAGTGTCATCCCCTATTATAAATCTGCTAAGAAAGCCGGCGTTAAACCCATCATTGGCTGCGAAACCTATGTGGCTGTGGGTAGCCGATTTGATAAGAAACCACGTTCCGATGGTGGCTGGGGAAACAATCATCTTGTACTGTTAGCCCAAAATTATACAGGGTACCGAAACTTGATGAAATTGGTTACCTATGGTTATTTAGATGGATTTTATTACCGCCCAAGAGTGGATATTGATTTATTGAAAGAACATAACGAGGGAATCATCTGTCTTTCCGGCTGTCTCAAAGGGGAAGTGACTGAAAAAATGCTGAAAGATGATTGGGATGGGGCCAAAGAAGCGGCTCTTCGATTCGCAGAAATATTTGAAAATCGCTTTTATCTGGAGGTCCAAAATCATGGCATTCCTGATGAAGCAAAGAATATTCAAAATATGAAAAAACTGGCTGGCGAATTAAACCTCCCACTCGTGTGCACCAATGATGCCCATTATGCAAAGCACGAACATTGGGAAGCCCACGATGTTCATATTTGTTTGGGTACTGGTAAAGATCGAAATGACCCCAACCGACTGCGCTATGCCACGCCAGAGTTCTATTTCAAGACTCAAGATCAAATGTATGAAATGTTCAAAGATGTTCCGAATGCCATTGAGAATACACGAAAAATTGCGGATAGTATCGATATTGAACTTCCCATGGGAGATTATCATTTGCCCATCTTTCCTATTCCGGAAGATGTGTCAAATAAAGACCCAGACACATATCTCCAAAATCTATGTGAAACTGGTGTTCAAAACCGGTATGGTGATATCAATCCAGAATTACGGTCCAGACTTGACCATGAATTAAAAGTGATTAAAAAAATGGGTTTTGCAGGTTACTTTTTAATTACGGCTGATTTTGTGAAGTATGCCAAAGATAATGCCATCCCCGTTGGCCCGGGTCGCGGATCTGCGGCAGGGAGTCTGGTTTCATTTTCCCTAGGGATTACAACCATTGATCCCATGCGTCACAACCTTTTGTTTGAACGTTTCCTGAATCCGGATCGAATCAGTATGCCGGATATTGATATTGATTTTTGTATCGAACGTCGGGGCGAAGTCATCGATTATATTAAAGATCAGTATGGTGAAAAATCGGTTACTCAGATTATTACATTTGGTAAAATGAAGGCCCGTCAGGTCATTCGCGATGTGGGACGTGTTCTTGGATATTCATTTGGAGAAATTGACCGCCTGGCAAAAATGATTCCCACGACGTTGAATATCACCTTAGATGATGCCTTGAAACAAAGTCCGGATCTTAGGGAGGCTGGAGAAGGACAGTACAAGGACGTGATTGAATATTCGAAAGTACTGGAAGGGATGAACCGCCATGCTTCGACTCATGCAGCAGGCGTTGTGATCGCTCCAGGTGACTTAACGGATTTTGTACCGCTCTATCGCTCGCCCCAGGGAGATGTTACATCCCAATATGATATGAAGGGTTTAGAATCACTGGGTCTATTAAAACTCGACTTTCTTGGTCTCCGAAATCTGACAGTCATTGATAATGCCCTGAAGCTTTTGAACGAACGGGGTGAAAAAATTGATATAGAAAAAATACCCATGGATGACCCCAAGGTCTATAAAATGTTTGCAAAGGGATTAACCATTGGCGTTTTTCAGTTTGAATCTTCCGGAATGCGGGAATTTTTGAAAAAACTAAAGCCCACCGTTCTTGAAGACCTGATTGCCATGAATGCCTTATATCGCCCCGGACCCATGGATAATATTGATGACTTTATTTCCCGTAAACATGGGAAAAAGAAAATAAAATATACCCATCCGGCGATGGAATCAATTTTGAACGAAACTTATGGCATTATTGTTTATCAGGAACAAGTGATGCAGATCGCCCATGAAATTGCAGGTTTTACACTGGCTGAAGCAGATATCATGCGTCGGGCTATGGGGAAGAAAGATAAAAAATCCATGGATGAGCTAAAAGTGAAGTTTATCGATGGTGCGCTGGAAAAACATGATATTTCTAAAAAGAAGGGCGAAGAGATTTATGAATTGATTGAAAAATTTGCTGAATATGGATTTAATAAAAGTCATTCAACAGCCTATGCCTATGTGGCCTACCGGACGGCCTGGCTTAAAATCCATTATCCGGCAGAATTTATGAGTGCAAACCTTACCAGCGAAATGTCCAACATTGACCGGGTGGTGATCTTGATTAATGAATGCCGAAAATTAAAAATCGACGTGGATCCTCCAGATGTGAATATATCCGGGACCAATTTTCGCCCTGTGGATAATAAAACCATTTCTTTTGGGTTAAATGCTATTAAAAATGTGGGGTCCAAAGCGTTAGATCAAATTGTGGAAGCAAGAGGTAAACATGGAAAATTTGAATCATTATTTGATTTTACCGCCAATGTAAGTTTGAAATCTGTCAATCGAAAAGTCCTGGAAAGCATGAATATGGCTGGTGCCTTGGATGGGTTAGAGGGGAATCGCGCACAAAAATTTGCTGTTATTGAAACGGCGTTGAAATATGGTCAAACGATACAAGAAAATAAAGCGCGAAATCAAGTGGATCTGTTTGGCGCATCCAGTGCGAATGGACAGGATATTTCCATGGTGCCATCCTTACCTCAGGCAGAAGAATGGTCTGAATCCCAATTACTGGAAAATGAAAAAGAAGTTTTGGGCATGTATCTTTCGGGGCATCCTCTACTGAAATATGCAGAGGATCTGGAAGAATTTTCTAACTATGATTTTACTGAAAAAATAGAACATCGGAATGGGAACAGGGTTCGTGTTGGAGGAGCCATTTCTGATGTAAAGATGCATTTTGATCGAAAGAATAACCAGATGGCCTTTTTTAAACTAGATTGTCTTGGCGGCCAAGCAGAAATTTTAGCATTCAGCGATACTTTTGCTAAGTATAAAGAAATGATCAATAATGATAATGTTGTTTTTATTACGGGTAAGCCAACGGACGAAACGGATTTTTCTGATCTAAAAATGATTGCCGATGAAATTATAAACGTAGAAAAAGCTCGGGAGATTTATTCCAAAAATGTAAATATTCGTATCGAGCCAGATCAAATGTCCCCGGCTGATGTTGATGCGCTTCTTTCTATGGCGAAAGATCACAAAGGCGGCTGCGGATTGATGTTTCATATGGCGGCAGATCGAGGTAAACAGCGGCGTATTTACGCCCACAATGTGAAGGTGTCCGCCCATACATCTTTCCTCAAAAAACTGCGGGATACTTACGGTAAACAAAACGTCTGGGTGTCTGATTGATCGCTGTGATCCAACGAGCCAAGCGTGGCTCTGTTACTGTAAAGGAAAAAGTAGTCGGACATATTGAACATGGATTTGTGATTTTACTTGGTGTGGTTGACATAGATGAAAAAGAAGATGCGGATTTTCTTTCGGAAAAGATCACACACCTTCGGGTTTTTGATGATGAAAATGGGAAAATGAATTTATCCATACAAGATGTAGGTGGTTCCGCTTTGGTTATTAGTCAGTTTACGCTTTGTGGGGATACAAGAAAAGGTCGTCGTCCCAGTTTCATCCATGCTGCATCACCGGAAAGAGGCGAGACTCTTTATGAATATTTTATGGCTCAATTAAAAGGAAAAGACATTCCTGTTGAATCGGGAGAGTTTGGCGCTATGATGGATGTGGCTTTGGTGAACGATGGACCAGTGACCTTTGTTTTAGATAGTAAAAATCCATAATTCTCATTCCTCGACTCAATTTCTTTTTTATTGTAATTTCCCCATCAAATAATTTGAAATTATGAAACGTAAAATCAGAATACTCATGGCTAAGCCCGGTTTAGATGGTCATGACAGAGGTATTAAAGTCTTGGCAGCTGCCTACCGTGATGCGGGTATGGAGGTGATATATCTTGGCTTACGCCAAACACCAGAAATGATTGTATCCGCTGCGCTACAGGAGGATACTGATGTCATTGCCCTTTCCAGTCTGAATAATGCCCACATGACTATCTTTCCCAATGTATTGAATTTGATGAAAGACAAAGGGTTGGATGATGTACTTTTGGTTGGGGGAGGGATTATTCCAAAAAAAGATGTAGTAACATTAGAGGGCATGGGCATGGGAAAACTATTTGGTCCCGGCACACCTGTGCGGGATACGGTGGATTATATTACGAATTGGGTTCAGGAGAATCGTAGGTAAATGAATCTCACAAACCTAACGGAATTGGAACTTTATTTTGCCGATCATTTTGATACAGTATTATTCCCTGTTTTAGCAGAGATATATCAGGACAAGGGGGAGTATGATCGGGCGAAACGTGTGTGTGAAATTGGGTTAGAGCATCATCCGAATTCGATTGATGGACAATTTATTTTATCTCAAGCAGAACTAGGATTGGGGAATTTGACTGGTGCTGAAAAATGGATAAAAAAAGTACTCACCCAAATCCCCGATCATAAAAATGCCGCCACATCTCTTCCCATGGTTCAGGAACAATTGGATCGTTCTCCAACCACATTAAAAACAAGTTGGAAACGGGCGCAAGAGGTGGATCCAGACAATCAATTTGCGAAAGATTTTCTATCAGAAAAAAAACCCAAACCAAAACCAAAGCCAAAAAAGAAAAAAGAAAAAAAGGCTTCAGTTTCTACAATTCCCCATATCCCCATAAAGGATAAATCAAAAAAACCACTTCCCAAAGATTTAAGTGTAGAAGGGGTCGCGATTAGTCCACGATTGGCCACCATGACACTCGTGAATGTGCTAAAGGGGCAGGGCTTGTATCACCAGGCACTGGAGGTTCTGGATATATTGGAAGAAAAAGGGGAAGATAAAAAACGGATCGCAGAAGAACGTAAAGCCATCAAATCTGAATTATAATTTTCTAAACTATCATCTCTGTTCAAACAAAGCATGATAATTCAAATGTATAATAACCCTGCCCTATATGATGCATGCACGGCACATAAGATAGATGATATTCCATTTTATGAAAATTGGGTCAATGACAATGACACCATTCTGGAATTGGCCTGTGGTACGGGTCGGATTGCAAAGCACCTAATAGATTCAGGATTCAATTATACAGGCCTGGATTTGAGTTCGGTTTTTATCGACCATTGCCGTTCGAATTTTCCAAATGGAAAGTTCACTACAGGCGATATGTGCGATTTTAATCTCGGTCAAAAATTCGATTTAATTTTCATTCCCTTTAATTCGTTTCTTCATCTTTACAAGGAAGAAGAAATGACTCAATGTTTAAAATCAATCCAAAATCATCTTTCTGATAATGGAAAATTCTTATTAGATATTTTTGTCCCGGACCCTGAGTTTCTTTACCGTGATCCTGACAAAAAGTATGAAGAAATGACGATCATCCATCCTAATGGCGGCGAATGCACAGTTTGGCAAAAAAACCAATATAAAGAAGAAACAGAAATAAACCATATTCACTGGTTTTTTAATCGAGGAAACAGCAAACCAATGGATGAATATGATTTTGATATGCGGATGATTTACCCAGACACCATGGATCGAGTCCTTTCAGATTCGGATTTTACTATAGAGGAAAAATGGGGTGATTATGATGGAGAACCATTTAACGAAACCAGTCTTCTTCAACTTTATATTTGTTCAAAGAGATCGTAATGGATATTCAAAAATCTTTAAACTATTTAAGAAAATCAGATTCCCGAATGGGGCGCTTGATCGATGAATATGGTCCACCGGAATTCAACCCCATTAATAATTATTACGAATCATTAGTGCGCTCAATTGTTTATCAGCAATTGAGCGGTAAGGCTGCATCCACTATTTTTGGACGTTTTAAAAACCTGTTTAATTCCAAGTCATTTCCCAAATCAAAAGATGTCTTAACCATTCCCCATGAAACCCTGCGTTCGGTCGGACTCTCTCACCAAAAAGCCAACTATATCCGTGACTTATCTGATAAATGGGAAAAAGGGGAAGTTGATTTATCAAATCTTGATCAATTGTCTGATGAAGAAATAAGCACCGAATTGATCAAAGTGAAAGGCATTGGTCAATGGACCGCCGATATGTTTCTAATGTTTACCCTCGTCCGCCCCGATGTATTTCCTTTTGGAGACTTAGGTGTTCAAAAAGGAATTATGGGACTCAACAAAATGGATCGTTTGCCTACACCCAAAGAAATGGAGATGGAGGCTGACATGTGGCGCCCTTACCGTACCGTTGCTGCTTGGTATCTATGGAAATTGGTAGATGGTCCTTTTAAATGGTAAAAACTAATTTTTCTTATCAATAGTAATATTGGAACCACCTCCCGATCCTCCGGAATTTCCGCTACTGCCAGTTCTATCCGTTGTTTCTAGTCTGGCTCCGGGTATGATCGTTTCATCACCTGTTCCCGATTCTCTGTAATTGTTTCTTTTTTTATCACTTAATTTTGAAATAGCGAATGTTTGCAAAACGGATACCTGTTTTTCATCAATAACAACAATTTCGCTGGACTGATGGTGCTTACAATAAGAAGTAATGGAAAAACTATTTAGCGAGTCATTTGGTGAATTGAGTATATCAATATAATAATCTAATGGTTTTGCGAAATAATGTTCTTGACCTTCCAAATCAAAGGCCCAAATTTCTTTTGATTCCGGATTAAATTGAATTTTATTTGCCATTGCTGGATTTGGCTCAGGAGTAAATGTTGGCGCAGAGAAACAACCAATTAATAAAAAGATAATTAGAAATAGGAAATTTCTAGAATTCAATTTTTCTTGTCACCTCTCTGTTCTGATTTAATAGTTGGATGTGTAAAGCCTTGTGTGTTTCCTCTTATTACCGATATGCCACTTGGAGTACTGCCACCTGATCCAACTTCACTCCCCCCATATATGTCGTTGAGTGTTGATTCAAAATTGTTATTTTGATCCTTTGGACCTGTCATAACAGAAACAATTTTTGGCGTAACGTTTACAATTTCAATTGATCGGTGTTTATTGCAATATCCAGCAAAGGTACTTTCGAGGTGAGAATTTAAATGATTTGCTACTATGAAATATTGAGCGGAATCTTCAGGCGTATAATGATGATATGTTCCAAATCCATCATGGGCCCAAATGTCCATCTTTTGATCTCGGTAGATCATCTGGTTTTTAGGAATATTTACATCTATGGGAATAACCGATTTTTGGAATATGCACCCGGCAGTCCATAGGACAAAGATATTGGAGAGAATTATTTTATGGATGGCGATGAAGTTTTGCATCATTATAACAAATTTACTAACCATTTTCCACTTTACCAAATCTCTCAGAATAGTCAGGCCCATTTCTTAATTTCCTTCTCTCTCTTAACATAATAATACCACTTCTTAATGATTAAAAATATTTTCTTCGATATCGGTAATGTGCTGATCCATGTTCATCCAGACCGGTATATCCAATACTTAGCAGACAGCACTGATTTACCAATAGACGCCATCAAAGATGCTTTCCCCCTTGAAGTGCATTATGCCTATGAAAGGGGAGAAATTTCCGGACATGAGTTCTTTTTATCTTTTCGCGATGGACTGCCCCAGCCATGTTGTTTAAAAGAATCGGATTTCTGGCGGGGATGGCAAAAACTATTGGGGAAAGAAACAGAAGTTGTGTCTTTTCTCAAATCACTTTCTGCAAAGTACACTATTTGGCTTTTGTCAAATACCAACCCTCGACATATCAAAGATGAGCTTGAATCTCAAGTTTCATTTTTAGAATATATTGATGGTGCTATTTATTCATTTGATGCAGGGTCAAGGAAACCGGATAGTGCTATTTATGAATATGCACTGGAAAAATCTGGAGCAAAAGCGAATGAGTCTGTCTTTATTGATGATCTAAAAGATAATATTAACGCAGCCGAAAAACAGGGATTCATCGGGATTCATTACATGGGAGAGGATCAATTGTTAGAGGATTTGAACAACTTGGGAATTGAAATTGACAAGATGGTAGCATTAGTATGAGAAAAAAATATTATTGGTTAATAGGCCTGTTGTTAATTGCCCTGATTACTGGAGGAAAAAATTATGTACCCTTATTTAATGAACCGATTGCATTGGATTCATTCTCAGATTATGATGTAACCATTTATCGTGATACATGGGGCGTACCCCACATCTTTGGAGAAAAAGATAAGGATACGGCATATGGTTTAGCCTACGCCCATGCAGAGGACGATTTTAAAACCATTCAAAATATCTTACTGGCTACACGGGGGAAGCTTGCAACAATATATGGTAAAGATGGTGCCGCTAATGATTATATGGTCCAGTTGCTTCGAATATGGGACGTGGTTGAAAGTGGCTACGAAATGCAATTATCTGAAGATGTTCGTGCCATTTGTGATGGATATGCTGATGGTATCAATCATTATGCAAAACGCCACCCAGAGGAAGTCCTAACCGGGATATTTCCTGTTTCAGGAAAAGATATTGTGGCGGGATTTGTTCACCGAACACCCCTTATGTTTGGTTTAGATCGCGTTCTTGGGAAGTTGGCTTCAGAGGAAAAGCCAAACTTCGCATTTGACCGTGAGGCGATAGAATGGGGCCCATTTGACCAAACATTGTTGGGATCGAATGTTATTGCAGTCGCTCCAAGCCGTTCTGCTGACAAACATACCCGAATTGCTATTAACTCTCACCAGCCCTGGACTGGACCGGTGGCGTGGTATGAAGCTCACCTCCATAGTGAAGAAGGTTGGAATATGAATGGGGGGCTATTTCCTGGATCTCCCGTAGTGTTTGTAGGTCATAACGAAAATATTGGGTGGAGCCACACAGTGAATTCACCTGATTTAATTGATGTTTATGAGTTGGAAATACATCCAGAAGATGAAAATCAATATTTTATTCATGGGAAATGGGAAGCATTGGAAGTTCGGGAAGGAAAAATCACGGTGAAACTATGGGGCCCATTTAAATGGACATTCAAACGAGAAACACTTTGGTCCATTCATGGCCCAGTCATTCGGAATCCCCATGGAACGTATGCGGTTCGGTTTTCAGGGTTTGGAGAAGTCCGGCAGGTTGAACAATGGTTCAGAATGAATAAATCCCGAAACCTGGAAGATTTTGGAAAAGCCATGAGTATGTTGGCGCTTCCCATGTTCAATACGGGATATGCGGATAAAAACGGAAATCTATTTTATGTGTATAACGCATTGCTTCCCATTCGCGGAAATGATAACTATGATTGGCGTGGCATTATACCGGGGAATACAGCCTATTCATTGTGGCGTGGTTATCTTGCCTTTGATGATCTACCTCAGGTGGTGAATCCAGAATCGGGCTTTATCCAGAATTGCAATAGTACGCCATTTTTGGCCTCCATAGATGGGGACAATCCGGATGGGTCATTTTATCCCCAGAATTTGGGGATTGAGATGTTCCAAACCAATAGGGCGTTGAGGGCTCACGAAACATTTGGCGAAGATAAATCCATCACCCGGGAAGAATTTTACCAATATAAATTTGATACCAAATATTCCGAAAAGTCCGTTATGGCGGTGAATTTAAATAAGTTTTTAGCAGAAGCGTCCAGCGAAGATCTTCACATTATCAAAGCACTGGAATTACTCCAAAACTGGAATTTGGATACGGATAGTTTAAATACAGCCGTTCATTTAGCCATTAGCGCGATTAGCCCAAAATTCAATCCGACTAAGTATAAATATGATTACTCACGCATTATGAAACGATTACAAAAAACAGTCAATACATTAAAGAATACATTTGGCAGAGTTGAAGTAAAATGGGGTGATATCATGCGGCTTCGAAGAGGGAATACGGATTTGCCATTAAGCGGAGGCCCGGACATTTTACGCGCTATTTATTCAAAGGAAAAAGAAGGCGTACGAGTCGGAACTGCTGGAGATTGTTATTTCGAAATTGTGGAATGGGACCCGGATGGAAATGTCTTTGCTCAAAGCATTCACCAGTTTGGTTCGGCTACCCAAGATTCCAATTCTATTCATTATGATGACCAGACAAAATTGTTTGCAAAGCACCAAATGAAACCTGTGTGGATGAATCTGGAAGATATTAAATTAAACTTGGAAAGTTCCTATCGCCCCGGAAAAGAAAACCCCCTTTAAGGAGAACATGATGAAACGACAATTTACCCTATTAATATTTTTATTGTCTATAGTATGGGCGGACCGTCCCATTACAGCGGAGGATATTGTGAATATACGCTATATCGCCCAACCTGTTATTGATCCCAGTGGCAATCATGTTGCTTATGTGAAAATCGTTCCTCGCGGTGCAGATGAAAAACGGGGCGGCAGTTATCGTGAAATTTGGGTTACCAAATTGGATGGATCTGATCAACGACAATATACTTTTTCTCCGGTGAATAGCTGGTCTCCTCAATGGACACCTAATGGGCATCTATCGTTTTTATCCAGAAGAAAAGATCACAACCCTGGAACTCAAATTTATATTCTGCCCTTCAAAGGAGGGGAAGCAAAATTGTTAACGGACCATAAAACAGGAGTGGGTTCCTACCAGTGGTCTCCTGATGGGAAATGGATTGCCTTTACTTCTCGGGATCAAAAATCTGACGATCAGAAAAAAGCGGAAAAAGAAGGGCTTGATATGATTGTGATGGATCAGCAGCATATCTATACTCGCTTGTGGGTTTATAATGTAAAAGCCGCTACCTACCAGAAAGTGTTTAAACAAGATTTGAATGTGGCCAGTTTCAAGTGGTCTTCGGATAGCAAAACGATTGTATTCCAGGCAACGGATAAAACGGGGGCCGACAGGGATTTACTGGACCGCTCTATTTACCGCGTGAGGGCACCCAGCGGCAACCCAAAGAAAGTTTTGGAAACACCGGGAAAACTGGGTGATATGGCTATTTCACCAAACAGTGAAAATCTGGCTTTTTTAGGTGCCACCAGTTATAATGATCCCCTGTCCCAAAGTATTTATACCGTACCCCTAAAAGGGGGTAAAGCCAATTTATTAACCCCGGATTTTAAGGAATCCTTTGTTGCGGTGGATTGGGTGGACGACAATACAATTATGGGGAAATCCTATAGAGGAACAAAGACGGTTCTTTCCACCGTTAATACAAAAGGAAAGTCTCAAGAAGGGATGGCCAACCAAACCGATGTACTGGCTCCAGATGAAATTCTGGCTTCTGTTTCATATCATAAGCCATCTGGAAAACTGGTTATTACGGCCAGTTCTCATGGTCACCCCAATGAATTATATGTAGGATCTTTAGGGTCAAGTATTATTAAAAGACTTACCTACACAAACAAAGGGTTTGATGAAATTGATTTGGCAAAACAGAAAACCATTTCATGGCTCGGACCAGATGGGCTCGAGATTGAAGGAGTACTTACCTATCCCTTGAAATACAGAAAAGGAAAGAGATACCCTCTTGTTTTACAGATCCATGGTGGCCCTGAAGGCACCAGTCTGGATGGGTGGAATACCCGGGCCACTTACCCGGTTCAGCTTTTAGCAGCGGAAGGATTTGTTGTTTTAGAACCAAATTATCGGGGCAGCGGTGGTAAAGGGGTTGCCTTTTCAAAAGCGGATCATGACGATTTGGGCGGAATGGAGTTTGAAGATGTACTCTCAGGAATTGATCACCTTGTTGCGGAAGGAATTGTGGATAATAATAAAGTAGGAACCGGCGGCTGGTCCTATGGTGGGTATTTCTCCGCCTGGGCAGCAACCAAATATACAGATCGCTTTAAAGCATCAATGGTGGCTGCGGGACTTACAAACATGATTAGTTTTACTGGCACCACAGATATCCCTTATGAAATGTCCGTTGTTCATTGGAATCAGTGGTGGTTTGATAACCCAGAACTCCACTGGGAAAGATCACCCATTTCACATATCAATATGGCCCATACACCGACCTTAATTATCCACGGACTGAAGGATGATCGTGTACATCCTGAGCAAAGTATGGAATTGTGGCAGGCATTAAGAATTAAAGGAGTAGATACAGAATTGGTACTTTACCCCCGTGAGCCCCATGGGTTGATTGAACGGGCTCATAAGTTGGATTATATGGATCGTCTTGTGGGCTGGTATAAGAAATACGTGAAGTAAGCTTAGGATAAAAAATGAAATTAATAATTACGATTCTATTTTCAATTCAGTTCATGTCAGCGGGTGAAGTGCTGCCGATTGAAATACCTTTAAAAGGCGAAGCGGCAGAACGAAACTTGGAAATGTCTGGCTTGGCATGGTATGGGGACAATTTAATTTTGATGCCCCAATATGTTAATAAAGAAGCACCGGGATTTTATTTTCTTAAGAAAGACCAAATCAATAATTGGCTGGAAAGTGACCGTGCTGATGCACTGATACCTGAAAAAATAGACTTAATTTTTCCCAACTTCGAAGATGGAATCGGGGGTTTTCAAGGGTTTGAAGCTGTTTGCTTTAGCGGAAATAACGCATATATGGTTATGGAGTCGAAAGATGATGATATCATGCATAGCTTTCTCGTTTCGGGTAAAATGGATTTCAAGCAGAAAAGATTAACTATTAATTCTGAAAAATTGGAAACCATAAAATTACCTGTAAATATTAAAAACATGGGCTATGAAAGCATTCTTAAATATAAATACCGACTTATGATTTTATTTGAAGCCAATGGCGCCAATGTTAATGCTGACCCAAATGCAGAATTGTACACGACTTCTCTAAAACATAAAGCCTCCATATCTTTCCCAAATGTAGAATATAGAATTACGGATGTAACAGATATAGATAGTCATGGCCGATTCTGGGCATTAAATTATTTTTGGCCGGGAGAAAAGAAAAGATTACTCCCAGCAGAAGACACCATTTTAGATGGTTTTGAGGAAGGGTTAACGCATCAGCAATATGATCATGTGGAACGGTTGGTAGAATTCAAAATTAACCCAAAACAAATTGTCCGAACAAACACAGCGCCGATTCAACTTGTAATGGAAGAAAAATCCCGTAATTGGGAAGGCTTAGCCCGCTTGGATAAAAAAGGATTTCTCATGATCGTGGATGAACACCCACGGACCATTTTGGCTTTTGTGCCAAATAAGTAAATTGTAGGGATAGCCTCTTCACGGGGGCTTTTTTGTTTATAAAAGACGCACCCACATTGTTGAGTAAATTTTTTGTAATTTCCTGTATGAAATGTGGAATGGATTTTAGATGATTTTGAGCAATACAGACGCTTATATTTATGTAAGTCGATTATTCCCAAGATCAAGTAATACTGATCGTATTTATTATTCTTGGGATTTAGCAGTCTTAGGTAATTCCTATATATAGATAAAAAGTTCTTACGATTAAAGAATGAAACCATCAGCCAACATAAAGGAGCATAGTAAAATAATAAAGTCGTTGATAATTTTATTGTCAATCACTGGATTATTTTCCCAAGGGTTACCGAAAACCACTCCAGAACAAGTGGGACTTTCATCGAAAAGTCTCTTGCTGAACAACGGTGGTGAAAAATCCGAGGAAAAAATGACCGTTGCGGTCTTGTCTTTTGATCCCAAGGGTATCAGTCTTATGGAATCACAGGCGCTCACGGACTACTTTACTTCTGAAATAAATAATACCGGCAGTGCCATCATAACCGACCGCGGCGATATCAATAATATATTTTCCGAACAGAACATTGAAGCCAGCGGATGTATATATGATGATTGCGTAACAAAAATAGGCGCACTATTAAACGTAGAGTTCATTATTAAGGGCTCGATTGTAAAGCTGGGCGATAATTATGTTATCGATGTTAAAATGTTTGAAGTCAGTCAGTCCAAGTCGCCACTGGCGGTGACCAACCTCAATGAAAGAAATCTGGCAATAACAAAAACATTTGATAAATCTACTAGTCTTTCCACTTTTACAAAAAAAATTGCTTATAATGGTCCGGTGGATGGCTTAATCACGGAAATTGAGGTATTGGCATGGGAGATCATGGGCCGCAGCCCGCCAAAAGCATTGCTGGGCAAAAGATTTGCGGGTGCTGTATCAGAAATAGAAGATATAGGGAGCTTTGAAGATAGAATGCGCTATTATGCTACCATCCGTTCGGTCCTTCTACCCGGCTGGGGCCAGTTGTATACCAAAAACCGGACTATGGCCAAAGCTTTCATTGGAACTGAAGCATTTTTGGGTGTACTGGCTTATTTTTCTTACAAAGACTATAACAATGAGAAATCGTTGGCCCTGAAATATCAGGAAAGCTATAAGCTATCGACCAACTTTGATGAAATGCGCATGTATAAGGAAAAAACAGAAGGGGCCATGCTTAGGGCCAATGGAGCTGATGACCAATATCAAATCATGCTCTACGTTATCGGCACTGTATGGTTGGCCAATATCGCCCATGCCTATATGACCGGTACCGATCAGTTTGCTGTCACAAAGAAAACCAAATTTGACCTGGTATATAACCCGAAAATCCACCAACCACAGTTGAGGTTATCCATTGCGCTCGATTAATCTCATTCTTGCGGGTGTATTGCTTTGGAGTTTGGCCTGTGAGGACGAACAGCTCGATTTTGAAAATCCGCTGGATTTGTATGAAGGCGATGTACCAGCTTTAGTATTTAACCCGAATCAAATCGATATATCCGTTGGGGACTCAACCCAGGTTGGTGTATACGTATTGGAAGCTGCTGATGTCAGCGGTGTCCATGCCCAGATCCAGTTCGACACCACAAAACTGTCGGTTTCCAGTGTCACCGTGGGCAGTTTTTTTGTATCGGACCAGACACCCATATTTATTTTTAAGGACCAGGGCGGCACTCTGGACATTTTTTCTTATTACCTAGGCAGTGACAAATCAGTCACCGGAACCGGTGTTATAGGTACGGTAACCTTTACTGCAAAGGTCCCAGGGAATTCGGAGATCAAGTTTACCACACAATCAGAAATGGTGGACCCGTCCGATAATTCTATTGAGATCCGTTCTTTCGGTCAGGGGGTAATCAATGCGCAATAAAGCAATTGCCCTGCTGATGATTGTTTATTTGAGCACATCCGCTCTTTTTTCACAATCTTCAATCGCTGAGGTAGCCAGTCTCGAGATTGATAACCAATATGGACTATATCATTCTCTTATCCAGGTGGATTCAGATACGTATCTCTTAGCCTATACCGGTCTGGATAGTGACGGCTTTATTAAAACAATTACTATATCAGCGGACGGGTCTACCATCACCGAAGTAGAATCTCTGGTCCATGATAATGTGTCGGGGGCATATCAATCGCTGGTAAAAGTGGATTCAGATACCTATTTATTGGCATATCAAGGTCAAAATAACGATGGTTACCTTAAAACCTTTACAGTGGCCGCAGATGGATCCAGCATCACCCAGGTGCAAGTACTAGAGCACGACACTAACGATAATTCTTATAATTCACTGGTCCAGGTGGATTCAGATACCTATGTACTGGCTTATACCGGTTCTAGTAATGATGGCTTCATTAAAACCTTTACAGTGCCGGCGGATGGATCCACCATTACCCAGGTGCAAGTACTAGAGCACGACACCATTCAATGCAATTACAATTCTTTGGTCCAAGTGGATTCCGACACCTATCTGCTGGCCTATGCGGATGGTTGGAGCGATGGCCAGCTTAAAACATTCACCATACCGGCAGATGGATCCACCATTACCCAGGTGCAAGCACTTGAATACGATGTCGCTGCCTCAACTCATAACGCCCTGGTAAAAATTGATTCTGATACCTATGCTGTATCCTGGTATGGTTACAACGGAGGAACGTCAGATAGTTATGTCAAAACATTTACCATACCTGCAGACGGGTCCAGTATAACGGGTGTGGCATCGATGTCATATAGTACTACTTATAGTTCTTATTCTTCCTGGATTGACATGGGAAATAATACATTTGTGATGGCTGACGCTTACGCTAGTAATGGTGTAGGCAGGATCAAAACATTTTACATTTCGCCCGACGGGTCTAGTATTTCCTTAATAAAAGATCTTGACGTTTCGGGAAACACCTATGGCCAGTACAATTCCCTGGTAAAGGTGGATGCCAATACGGCGGCCCTAGCCTATATGGGTGACAGTAACGATGGATTCATTACTACCTTCACGATTGAAACTGGGCTGCCTTTCCAGAAAGCGGTTTCCCTGGCCTCCGATAACAGTACCATTGCAGTGACCTTCAATGAAGCGGTATACAACACCGATGGGGGCAGCGGTGCTTTGCAGACTAGTGATTTTAACTTTGCCTTAAGTGGCGGGAATGCAACACTGTCCAGCGCCACACCCACCAGTATATCTATTAGCGGCAATATATATACATTAGGTATTGGTCTTTCCGGCACGCCCAACGGCAGTGAGAGCTTAACGGTTACTCCCGTTGCCAATTCTATTTATGATGCAGACGGCAACGTAGCTGAAACATCCCAGCTTGTTACATCCGCCGTAAACCTGAATGATAAACTGGCACCCACCATCACTGGGGTATCAGGAGATATACCGATTAATAACAGCACCATAGCGGTGACCTTCAGCGAAACCGTATACAACACCAATGGGGGCAGCGGTGCTTTGCAGACTAGTGATTTTAACTTTGCCTTAAGTGGCGGAAATGCAACACTGTCCAGTGCCACACCTACCAGTATGACTGCCAGTGGCAATACATATACATTAGGCATTGGTCTTTCCGGCGTAGCTAACGGGGCTGAAACGTTGACAGTTACTCCGGTGGATGACGGTATTTATGATGTAGCGGGTAATGAAGCGAGCACAACTCAAAGCAACAATACGGCCACGCTAAATGATGGGCGGATCACCATTGCTAAAACGGTGGCGTATGATGCCTATTACGGAACCTACAATTCAATTGTCCAAATTGATGCCGACACCTACGTTTTAGCCTACGCTGGTAATGGTGAAGATGGCTACATCCAAACATTCACTGTATCCGCCGATGGAAGTACCGTGACGAAGGTGGCATCTCTGGAGCATGATAGCAACCGGGGAATCTATAATTCACTGATCCAGATCGATTCAGACACCTATGCCCTGGCTTACTACGGCCATGGTGCCAAAGCCGATGGGGTAAATTCCTGGGGAAGTATCATCAAGCTTTTTAGCATTCCCCAGGATGGTTCTACCATTACAGAAATAGTTGAATTAAACCATGATCCTTTCTCTGCAAAATATCATTCTCTGGTCCAGGTTGACCATGACACCTATGCGTTGGCCTATTATGGCAATTATACTGATTATGGTGGTTCTGGCAATGGAACTGGTGGCTGGATCAAAACCTTTACCATCAGCGGCGGGACGATCACCCAGGTAAAGTCTTTGAGACACTACTCTTCTACTGCTGACTATAATTCCTTTGTTAAGGTGGATGCAAATACCTTCGCCCTGGCTTATTCCGATGTTTCTAATGACGGCATTATTACCACTTTCACTATTCCGGCCGATGGATCCAGTATCACACAGGCGGGAACATTAGAGCATGATACAGATAGGGGGTTCCACAACAGTTTGGCCCAGGTAGATGATGATACCTATGCCCTGGCCTACTCCGGGCCTAGTGATAACGGTTTTATTAAAACCTTTACTATTTCCGCCGATGGTTCCAGCATCACCCAGGTTGCAAGTTCAGAGCATGACACGGAAAAAATGATATACGGATCCCTGATAAAAATAAACCCCAATACAATGCTGCTGGCCTACTCCGGAAAAGATAATGATGGCTTTATCAAAACCTTCACCATCCCAGCCGATGGCTCCAGCATCACCCAGGTAATTTCCCTGGAGCATGATCAGACCCAAGGCCAGGATAATTCCCTGGTACAGATCGATGCGGACACCTACGGCCTGGCATTTAAAGGAACAAATAATCTCGGGTATTTCCGAACTTTTAACATTGCCGCAACCGCAGCCGAGAACGCGCCCCTCATTTCCTCTGTAGTAATGGCTGCCGATAACAGTACCATTGCGGTGACATTTAGCGAGGCGGTCTTCAACACCGGTAGTGGCAGCGGCAGCCTGGATGTGAACGACTTTACCCTTTCTTTAGAAGGCGGAGCGGGAACACTATCCAGCGCCACCCCAACAAGTATATCTATTAGCAGCAATACCTACACCTTAGGTATTGGTCTTTCCGGAACTCCCAACGGGCGGGAACGGGTCACCGTGCGACCAGCAGCGAACGCTATTTATGACGGGAGCGGAAATGCGGCGGGTACTGACCAGAACAATAACACAGCCTTCTTATATGATAAGCAGCTGCCGGTGATTACAGCAACCTCCCTTGGCAGCTACAACATAGATGTCACGGTCACTTTCAATGAGATTGTATTTGCCAACAATAATCGCACCGGCGCAATTACCGTAAGCGATTTAGATCTGTCCATAAGCGGCGGAACCGCTACCCTTTCAAGTGCCACGCCTACCAGTATTTCAGGCTCTAATGGCCCGACGTTCACCTTAGGTTTTACTCTTTCAGGTATGGCCGATGGAAATGAGGTCATGACCGTCAAACCTGTCGCCAACTCCATTTATGACGCCGCCGGCAGTGTGGCCAGCACAACCCAGAGCAATAATACGGGCACCTTTGCCAAAACACTAATAGGAGAAGTGGCATCACTGGAGCATGACAATAGTCAAAGTACGTGGAACTCTTTTGTCCAAATCGCCCCAAATAAATATGCCGTGGCCTATGCCGGTTATGGTGATGATGGCTACATCAAAACATTCACCATAGCCGCCGATGGGACCATTACACAATTAGCTGTTGAGGAACATGACGAAGACAACGGAACGTACAACTCTTTTGTTAAAGTAGATGATAACACCTATGCCCTGGCATATAGTGGAAACGGCAACGATGGCTTCATCAAAACCTTCACCATTCCAGCCGATGGCAGCACTATTGAACTGATAGCGCAGTGGGAGCATGATACCGATTACGCAATCTACAACTCCTTTACTCAGGTCGATTCAAATACCTATGCCCTGGCATACACTGGGACCGGCAACGATGGCTATATTAAAACTTTTACTATTTCATCGGATGGTTCCAATATCGCCGTAGTGCAAACCAAGGAGCACGATGCTAACCAGGGGCAATATAACTCTTTTATTCGAATGGATTCGGACACATACCTGTTGGCATATCAAGGTTATAGTTCTGATGGTTATATCAAAACATTTACCATTCCAGCAGATGGTTCCACCATTACGCAAGTGCAATCACTGGAGCATGATTCTTATCACAGTTATTATAATTCGATCGTCCAAGTCGATTATAATACCTACGCGTTGGCATATTCAGGCACCTCTACCAATACCGGCTCATCTTACTATTACAGCTTCCTCAAAACTTTTACCATTCCACTGGACGGATCCAGCATTACGCAAGTGAAATCATTGCAAAATACTACAAGTAATAATACCGGGTATTACCATTCCTTAATCAAAATCAACTCAGAAGAATATGCCCTGGCATATGCCGGAGATGGTTATGACGGATTCATTGATAACTTCACTATTTCATCCGATGGGGACAGCATTAAAAAAGTCTGGTCATTGGAACATGACACGGGCTACGGACAATTTAACTCGCTTATCATGGTTGATAAAGACACCTATGCCTTAGCATATACTGGATCTGGTAATGATGGCTACATCAAAACCTTCGACGTTGCATCTAATGATCAAGTTGCACCGCAAATATCCTATGTCTCACTACCCTATGATAACAGTACCCTCACCTTGGCGTTCAATGAGGCCGTTTACAACACCAACGGCGGCTCCGGCAGCCTAGAAGCCAGTGATTTTGTTCTTTCGATCACCGGCGGCACGGCCACTGTAGCCGGGACTCCTACCAGCATATCAGCCTCACTTGGGAACACCTATACCTTCGGCCTTAGTCTTTCCGGCACGCCCGATGGAAATGAGGTGCTCAAAGTTGTTCCTGCAACCAATGCCATCTATGATGCCAATGGCACCGCAGGCACGACCACCCAGAGCAATAATACCGTTAACTTAAATGAGAAGGTTGTTCCCACGATCACCGGTGTTTCCCTGGCGTCTGATAATAGCACGTTGGCTGTCACATTTTCTGAAAGCGTATACAATTCCAGCTCAAGCAGCGGGAACCTGGCGGTAAGCGATTTTGTCTTTTCATTAACCGGTGGTATCGCGACCCTTTCAAGCACCACTCCCAGCAGCATATCGATAAGCGGAAATGTCTACACGTTAGGCATTACTTATGCCGGCCTGCCCAACGGGAATGAAGCCATCAAGGTGGTTCCGGCATCCAACGCCATTTGGGATGGAGCCGGTAACCTGGCCAGTATCACCCAGAGCAATAACACGGCTTCTTTTAACGAAGAAAAAATTAGGGCAGTAACATCAAAAGAGCACGACACGAGCACCGGGGTACATAATTCCATTGTCAAAGTGGATGATGACACTTATGCCCTGGCTTATTCCGGTTATAGTAATGATGGCTTCATCCAAACCTTTACCATTCCGGCCGATGGCGCGACAATCACAGAAGTGAAATCATTAGAACATGATGTAAACCAAGGATTTTTCAACTCGCTGGTACACGTCAGTTCGAATATATATGCGCTCGCCTATTCTGATGTTTATGATGATGGGTGGATCAAAACTTTTAGTATATCTGACGACGGCTCAACAATCACCCAACTCACAGCTTTGGAACATGCGGGTGCGTTTGCTCAATATAACTCTATTATCCAGTTGGATACGGATACCTATGTCCTAGCCTTTACAGGATATGGTAATGACGGGCGTATTAAAGCTTTTACAATTTCTTCGAGCGGATCTATTTCGGTATCTGCTGGCCAAGTTATACATGATTCGAATTTGGGGCAGTATAATTCCCTGGTCAAAGTGGATTCAAATACTGTGGCTTTGGCTTATTCCGGCAATGGCGGTAATGGCTACATCAAAACCTTTACCATTCCATCGAGTGGTGCTTCTATCACAGAGGTGTTTGAATACAAGCATGACTCAATTTATGGCAAGCACAACTCCTTTGTTCAAGTTGATGACGACACATACGCATTGGCCTATTCCGGTACGGGCAATGATGGATTTATTAAAACTTTCACCATACCAGCTGATGGTTCCGCTGTCACCCAAGTGAAAAAACTGGAGCATGACACGGAGAACGGAACATATAATTCCCTGATCAAAGTCAGTTCCGGCTCAGACACATATATACTTGCATATACCGGTAATGGAAATGACGGCTACTTAAAAACCTTTACTATTTCAGCCGATGGTACCACCCTTACCCAGGTATATGTCGTAGAATATGATACGAACCAGGGACGATATAATTCCCTTGTCCAGATCGATATGGATACATACGCTTTGGCCTATGCGGGCACCAGTGATGATGGCTTCGTCAAAACCTATTTGATCAGAGCAAATGATGAAATACCGCCCACGATCAAGAATGTCCAACTGGCAGCGGACAACAGCACAATTGCGGTGACATTCGATGAAGCGGTGTACAGCACCAATAACGGCAGCGGCGCGTTGGAAAAGGAAGATTTTGTCTTTTCTATTGCTGGCGGTTCGGCCACCCTTTCTTCTGCGACCCCCACCAGTATATCTGCCAGCAGCAATACCTATACTTTAGGTATCGGCCTTTCCGGATTGGCCGATGGGACTGAGGTAATTACCGTAAAACCAGCCTCCAACGCCATTTTCGATGGCGGATATAATGCGGCCAGCACTACCCAGAGCAACAATACAGCCACGTTAAACGATCGAACTGGGCCCAAGATTTCTTCTGTTGCTTTAGCAGCTGATAACAGCACAATCGCGGTGACCTTGAATGAGGCCTCTTATAAAACCAATAGCGGCAGCGGCAGCTTAGAAAAAACTGATTTCGTCTTTTCTTTAACCGGCGGTACGGCCACCCTATCCAGCACCACTCCCAGCAGCATATCTGCTGCTGGAAATGTATATACACTGGGCATTACGATATCCGGTACGCCAAGCGGAAGTGAATTACTCAAGGTGACCCCGGCAGAGAATGCCATTTATGACGCAAAAGGAAATGCGGCCAGTACCACCCAAAGCAATAACACTGCAAATTTGAAAGATAAGACCGCACCTACCGTCTCTTCGGTGACCACGGCATCTGATAATAAAATAATCGTCGTGACCTTTTCTGAAAGCGTATTTAATACCAATGGCGGCAGCGGTGCCCTGGATTCAGCCGATTTTGCCTTTTCCATCACCGGCGGTGCAGCTACCCTAACCAGTGCGACGCCCACCAGCATATCCATAAGCGACAACGTATATACATTGGGTATCGGTCTATCCGGCACCCCTGATGGAAGTGAGGTTGTTACCGTTACGCCGGTAGAAAATGCCATTTATGATGCGGGCGGTAATGTGGCCAGCACCGCGCAGACCAATAAAACGACCAGTTTATTTGATCAGACTGCGCCAAACATAACGTCTGTTACCCTTGCGTCTGACAATAGCACCATTTCGGTTTCTTTTAGTGTTGATCCGGTTTACAGTACTAATAGCGGCAGCGGCGCCCTGGACTCGGCCGATTTTGTCCTTTCAATAAGTGGCGGGGTTGCAACCCTGACAGATACCTTACCCACAAGTCTTTCTATTAGCGGTAGTACCTATACCTTAGGGATTGGTCTTGCGGGCATACCCAACGGCAGTGAAGTGCTGATGGTGCTCCCGGCAGAGAATGCCATTTATGATGCGACCGGTAATCCATCTAGCGCCACGCAAACCAATAATTCGGCAAATTTAAACGACAAGGCTGCGCCTACGATCGCTTCGGTTACTACTGCATCGGACAACAAAAGTATCGCCGTAACTTTTTCTGAAGGCGTATTTAGTACCAATGGCGGCTCTGGCGTGCTGGACTCAGTCGATTTTGCCCTTTCTATTACCGGCGGTACGGCCACCCTTATCAGTACAACACCCACCGAAATATCCATCAATAATAATATCTATACTTTAGGCATCAGTTTATCCGGTACAGCCGATGGGAGTGAAGTGCTGACGGTAGTTCCGATAGAAAGTGCCATATTTGATTCAGTTGGCAATGTAGCCAGTACAACGCAAACCAATAACACGGCAAATTTAAAGGACAAGACCGCGCCCACCGTCTCTTCCTTTAAGCTTGAATCTAATAACAGTGCCATAGAAGCAACTTTTAGTGAGGCGGTATTTAGTAAAAGCGATGGTAGCGGTGCTTTAGAGACCACTGATTTTGTTTTGACACTACAGGGCGGCGCGGCTACTCTTTCTTCTGCAACACCTAGCAGCATATCAACCAGCGGTAACGTCTATATCTTAGGTATCGGTCTATCCGGCACCCCCGATGGCGTTGAAGTGCTCACAGTTACACTGGTGGACAGCGCCATTTATGATGCGGTCGGCAACATAGCGAGCGTCACGCAGAACAACAACAGCACGACTTTATTTGACCAGAAAGCGCCAATAATTACTTCTGTTTCACCATCTTCTGACAACAGCAGTATTATCGTGATTTTTAGTGAGGCGGTATTCAGCAAAAGCGATGGCAGCGGTGTTTTAGATACAGCCGATTTTGCCTTTTCTATTGCCGGTGGAAATACCACACTGGCCAACACAAACCCGACCAGTATATCATCAAGCGACAGCACCTATACCCTAGGCCTCAGTTTATCCGGGATACCAAACGGAAGTGAAGTAGTTACAGTTGCACTGGTGGACAGCGCTATTTTTGATGCGGCCGGCACGGCAGCCAGTACAATCCAGACTAACAATACAACAAATTTATACGACCAAACTAATCCTGTCATTACATCTGTTTTAATGGCGTCGGATAGTACCATTGTGGTGACGTTTAGTGTGCCCGTATTTAGCACCGATAAAGAGTCTGGTGCGCTGGACTCAGCTGATTTTGACCTTTTTATTGATGGTGGCACAGCTACCTTACTCAGTCTGATACCTACCAGTGTATCTGCAAATGGGAATACCTATACTTTAGGCATCAGTTTATCCGGGACGCCGGATGGCAATGAGGTGCTTACAATAACTCCGGCAGTAAATGCTATTTTTGACAAGCTTGGCAATGTATCCAAAACAACCCAGATCAATAATACCGTAAATTTAATTGAGAGAATCCCACCCGTAATCTCTTCAGTTTCCATTGTGACCGACACTACCATCGCAGTGACATTCACTGAAGCGATCTTTAGTAATAACGATGGCAGCGGCGTATTGGATTCAGCTGACTTTGTTTTTTCTCTTCAAGGCGGTTCTTCTACTCTACTGATGACATCCCCGAAGAGTATCTCTGCAATCGTCAACACCTATACCCTGGGAATCGATCTATCTAGCACGCCGGATGGAGAGTTGATTACGGTAACACCTGCACCAAACGCCATATACGACGCTGCAGGTAATCCGGCCGATACAATCCAGAGCAATAATACAGCAATATTGAACAATAAGACGGCCCCTAAAACGCCCACTGGGCTGGTTGGCATTCCTGGAAACAAGCAGGTAAATATCATCTGGAACGCCAACAGGGAAACTGATGTCACTAAATATTACGTTTATGGTGGTACGTCTACAAAACCGACCATGAAAATGGACTCAACTTTAAGTTTAAGTGACACCTCTGCAACGATTACCGGACTGATCAACGGTACGGTCTATTTCTTTCGCATTTCAGCGGTGGATAGTATTGGGTATGAAAGCGGGAAGACAGCGGACTTGAGTATAGTATCAGGCATTGGTAGCACTATCATTGTAAAACAGGATAGTTCAGCGAACTTTGTCAATGTTCAAGCCGCAATAGATGCAGCACTTATTGGTGATACCATTCTGGTATATCCGGGCATATATAAAGGAAATATCAACTTTGACGGTAAAAACGTTATTGTGGGATCACTCTATTTAACCACAGGTGATACTTCGTATATATCATCTACAATAATTGACGGCGATAATTTTGGGAGTGTCGTCAAATTTGAAAACTTTGAAGACTCCACATCCGTATTAAGCGGGCTTACCATTAGAAACGGATTGGGCTTAGGTAAGGGCGGCGGAATTTATATAAAAGGCGCTGGTAAAAATATCCCATCCGAATCAACAACGGCTACTTACACCAGCCCCACTTTAGATAATTTGATCATTAGGGATAATCAAATTGGAGGCGGTGACAATTTCTACTATGGCGGCGGTATTTATTTAGAATTCAGTAAGGCAATAATAACGGGTTGCACCATCATCAATAACACCAATAGCAATCAGGCGAAAATCATTGATGCTGGCGGTGGTATATATTTTATAAAATCAAATCCGAAAATATCCAATTCCACTATTGGCTATAATGTTGCGGCTACCGGCGCAGGTATCTATGGCGAAACGGACCACTATAGTACCGATAATTATCTTCGACCAAGATTTACAATCAAGAGCACGAAAGCAATCGGAAATACGGGAGACACAACACAATCATCTATAAACAGTCAGGCATTATTCATTGAATCATCCCAGTCCATATTAGAAAATTGTTTAGTTGTTGATAATAATGTCAAATCAGGCATTGAGACTTCCCAATACACCGCCATTATTAACAGTACATTTGCAAATAATGGCAAGACAGAAGGACACGATATTCGGTTTAGTTCTTCTGACTCCCTTGTGATTATGAACTCAATTATTTTTGGTAATGGAAAAAGTATTGATAATGGTGACACAACCCTGGCATCTCCAGGAAATATATTTATTTACAATTCAATCTTAGAAGGTGGTATTGCAGGTATCAATCAAACAATAGCCAGTGGGACCTGGACCCTAGCCAGTGAATATATCCTAAATACGGATCCAAATTTTGGAACAAAATCCAATGACAATTATAGTCTGAACCGATATTCGGTGGGAGTTGGCACAGGGACTTCCAATAGGATAGTAGATGATAAATCATTTTCTGCTCCTGAAACGGACATCGCAGGTAATTCTCGGCCGAACCCCAGTAGCTCTGCCCCTGATATTGGTGCATACGAAAGCAAATTTTCAAACCGATTTCCAAAATCATTTACAATCTCAGACGGATTATCAGATGACCAGGAGCTTGATTACACCAATACGGGCACTTCCCTCTCTGCTCACTGGAAACAATTTGATGATGACAGCACCGTTACCTATGAGTATGCCATCGGTACAAAAGCGTTAAACAATATTGTTGATTGGACTGAAAATGCTACCGACACCTCTGTAACCGCAATGGAACTGTCATTAGTGAACGATACGACTTACAATTTCAGTGTGCGTGGTACAGATTATATTGGGCAGGTTTCCGATACCATTACCACCGATGGCGTTTATGTTGACTTTGAAATTCCGGTCATCAATACAATATCCGAATCGGTCAATGACCTGGATTGGTATGGCCAGGACAGAAGAGGAAAGATTGTGACTGTGATTTCCGATAATACAGGTATCGCGAAACATGAGTATTCGATAAGTACGATTGCTGATTCTGTTGATGCGTCAGGGAAACCTGCCATTGATGACAATGTACTCGCCTGGTTTAAGGGGGATACAAACTCCGTTTCAATCAATTTAATTGATTTAGTTGAAGGCTTGATTTACTATTCGAATGCTCGCGTTACCGATTTTGCAGGCAATGTTTCCGAAGAGGTTTCATCTGATGGTTTTCAGATGGATCTTAAGCCACCGATTGCCGGAACAGTTACAAAGACACAAATTGCGCCAGATCAAATCATTCTTTCCTGGTCTGGTTTTTCAGATCAGACCAGCGGAATTAGCCAATACGAATACAGTCTGGGCAGCCAGCCTGGTTCAGCAGATGTAATCAAGCGTACAATTACAGATGGAAATATTGACAGTACTGTCATCCAGCTTAATGATAGTTTAAAACTGATCAATGGCAATACCTACTACGGTACAATCTATGCTGCGGATTCGGCAAGAAATGAGACCGCTGCAACCTCAAACAAATTAGTTTATGATTTATATTTTGGTGAGCCATCAATTACTAATGTTTCCCATGAAAGCGGATCCCAGTTAAATATTTTAGATGATGCGAATATCACATTTACGGTTTCTGAGCCGTTTGTGTCCTTTGTCGCATCAATAGAATCAAGCGTCGGTGATAGTATTTTATTCACCGAACAGGTGGCGGACAGTACCCAGTTTTCCATTAACCTGCAGGCTCCATTCACCAGCGGAGATGATATTACGCTGACCATCAATAAACTGATAGATTACCTTGGCAATTCTTCCGATAATCAACAATACAAGTACTCTGTTTCCTTTTTGGCAGATTATGATGCGGATAGCACCATTGGCATAACAGATCTAAGTACTTTTGTACAAGGTTGGGATACAAATAATCCCAAGTATGAATTGGGTCCGGTGACTGGTACTGCACCCCATTTTAAACCGGCACCGGATGGGGTATTTAACAACCGTGATGGTATGGCATTTACGCGGATGTGGCACTGGGATAAAAATAAATCGGGCAAAATGCTGGCCAAATTCTTAGCTGATGAAGGATCTGCGATAAATACAACTATCAATAATGATCACATTCTAGTGTATCCACCAAAGGGTACCCATGCTTTAGAAATATTGCTGGATTACTCGATCACAGATATTGAATTTTCTGCAAATACTTCTACAGGGATTGGCGAAAAAGGAATCACCCTATCAAAAGTAGATACACTTACTGGTAATCTAATCCTTCAGGCCGCTTATTTTGAGGCAAACAGCTTGTCAATACGCATTGATTACAACCATTTGCAGAAAAAATATGTGAACGTCAATCTTTCCTACCAGTTTATTGGCAAGGGCAACATCGTACTCAGCGCAGGCACTCATGCGATGGAATTAGAACCCATCCCCAAGAAATTTGCCCTTCACCAGAACTATCCCAACCCTTTTAATCCGGTAACCACGATCAATTATGACCTACCTACAGATGCCCATGTAAAAATTGTCATTTATGATATACTGGGTCGCGAGGTTATCGAGCTGGTTAACCAGCAAATGCCCGCTGGACATCAGACCCTTACCTGGAACACAAGAAATTTCTTTGGGCAGCCAGTTTCTGCCGGTATTTACTTTTATCAGATTCAGGCTAGTGGTTTTATTAAGACAAGAAAAATGGTTTTACTGAAGTAACTAATGATACATATCAAACATCTCGAGTTAAAAATAACCAAACATTTAATTTGCTAATCTAAAAATGACAGAAAATTCCACACAGTCTAAGAGGCAGCTCGCTGCTATCATGTTTACCGATATGGTAGGCTATTCACAGCAGATGCAGAAAGACGAGGCAAATGCGCTCAAGCTTCTGGAGAAACAGTGGGAGATTGTTGAACCTATCCTCAACGAATTCGGCGGAAAAAGAATCAAGACTATCGGCGATGCCTTCTACACTCAATTTCATAGTGTTCTCAAAGCTCTAAAGTGCGCATTAGAAGTTCAACAAATATTAAGTAGTTATAACGCCACTCGGCATTTTGAAGAGCACGTTACCCTTCGCATTGGCATTCATCTCGGGGACATAGAAATCAAGGATGGGGATGCCTATGGAGATGGTGTTAACATCGCTGCCCGGATCGAGCCATTGGCCGAACCTGGGGGAATCGCGATCACCGAAGACGTCCACCGCCAAGTTGTTAATAAAATTGAGTATAGTTTCAAACCACTAGGCAAGCCGGAACTGAAAAATATTCATCAGCGATTTGAAGTGTACCAAGTCATCCTTCCTTGGCAGGACAGGCGCAAGAAACAGGATCCGAATTTTACAGTTGATAAGGATCGAAGACGCCAATCACAAATGCATAGCAAAACCCTTAAGAATAAGAACGGACCAAAGCAAAGCACTAGCCGACCCGTTATTTATGGTGTAATGATAGCAATGGTCATTATGGCTACAGTATTTTTATATAAAAACAATATGTCAAGCTTAAATAGAGAACTAGGCCGAAGTATCGCCGTTCTTCCATTTGAAAATATGACAGAACAACCAGGAAGTGATTATTTTTCAGATGGAATTACTGAGGATATCATTAGCGCACTATCTGAGATTAACGGCTTGCGCGTCATCGCGCGTACTTCCATTCTCCAGTATAAGGGAACAAACAAAACTGTGGTCGAAATTGCGAAAGAGGTTAATGTAAATACTATACTGGAAGGCTCTGTCCGCCGCATAGACAACAACGTCCGGGTGGTGGCACAGCTCATCGATATTGAGACCGATGACCATCTCTGGGCCAATACCTACGACCGCAAGCTGAATGATATCTTTGAAGTCCAAAGTGACATCGCCCTGAATATAGCCAATGCCCTAGAAGCAGAACTGTCAACAGAATTAACCGCCGAACTGACTTCCAGTTCCACTCAAAACAGCCAGGCCTACGAAAACTATCTTAAAGGCAAAGAGCAGTATTACACCTATACGGAGGAAGGCTTTAGGAAAGCTGTAAAATACTATAACAGTGCGTTGGAGCTGGACCCCAACTATGCATTAGCTTATGCTGAACTGGCCGGTGCTTACGCTCAACTGTACAACACGACCAAGGAAGTAACCTTTAAAGACATCGGATTCAAATCAGTTGAGAAAGCACTGTCCATTAATCTCGATCTGGCCGAAGCCTACAAAGCCCGAGGCGTGCTCAACGCTTATACAGGACAGGGGATAAAAGCGCTTGAAGATTATCTTAAGGCCGTAGATCTCAAGCCCGGTTACTCCGATGTTATCGCCAATATAGGTTATCGCTATTTCGCCTTTGGTGACCTGAGTGAATGTTACAATTGGCAGAAAAAGGCTCACGCATTAAATCCCAATCACCGCTTTAGCGCATGGTATCACTCCATACCACTATTTATAATGAATGAAAACGAGAGCGCTATTGAAATTCTTAATAATGATCTTGAGAAAATAAAAGACTCATTCGAGATGCGGGCCATATTATTCTACTTTGATACAAATAACGGTGATTACAAAAAAGCCAAATCAATGCTTGATGAACTATCAAAAGTTCGTTCCGATGACAAACGAATCTTTGAACTGCGAGGCCTTTATCACCTTATGCAGGGAGAGCATGAAGAAGGTGTGCGGATGATGGCACTTGCGTCCTATCCCACAGAATACAGCCAGTTGTTACTGGCGCAGGCTTATTTTAAACTGAAAGACAAAAATAAAGGTGAAGAAATCCTTAATAATATCGAAAAGGCAAGCCAGGAACTGGTCGACCGCGGAAGCCCGTCTTACCACCCCTTCTACAAGTTGGCACAGGTAAATGCACTTCGGGGAGACTATGACATTGCATTAGGCCTGCTGGAGGATGCCATAGGAAACGGCTTTAGGGGCTATGCTCACGAAGACAACTTTATCTTATGGCTCGTGAACCCTATTTTTTCAGATTTGCGCCAAAATTCCCGTTTTATTATGCTCCAGAAACGGATGGAAAAGATTATCCAGCGAGAGCGTGTCGAAGCAGGTTTTCTAAACCAAGCATCCTAAGTTCTTTATAGAAGTATGTAACAATAAAAAACGGCATCCATAGAATGTTCGTAGTAATTTTATATGTTTGCTTCACCTAGATTGATTATTACTCACTTTTTTTCAATGAAAAATATAATAACAAAAATAATATTAGTTCTTTCTGCATCAATTTTGATGGCTGATGACCTAATTGTGGATAAGAGTTCGAGCCCACAGTATCGAACCGATAACTTTTTACGATTTGATGAATTTTATGATAATAATACTTTTAAAAATTTTATATATCCTGACACTATTAATATTTCATCTAAAGCAATCATCTTAGGTTCAACGTTTACACAAGAAGCATGGATATATTCTGACCAAAAGGGAAATAATACTCAAAATATTATAGGTTACGCGCCGACAGGCATAAAAGCAAGTGACACTTCTCCATCAGTGAGATTGATTGGATACGGTACGGGTATATGGTATGGATTTGGAGATGGTTCAAAATTTTATAGTTACATGGCTAAGGATGTTATTGCAACACCGAGCTGGTACCACATAGCAGTAACATTCGATGGTACCAATTATATTTTATTTCTGAATGGAAGTCAAGTCTACACATATACTGGGGCGGCGGGAAAAACACCATTAAATACGCCTATAAAATATATGGGCTTACTTTTTCAAGGGAAGATAGATGAAGTAAGAATGTGGGATGTAGCCAGGACTGAATCCGAAATAAAAAATAACATGAACATTCGATTAAATGGATCTGAAACGAACTTGGTCGCTTATTATCCGATGGATGTTAATGGTGATTATCAGGTGATAGATTTAAGCCCTAATCAGAACCACGGTATCATAAAAAATGTCAATGTAATGCAGAGTTTCTCATCAAATGATTGTAGCCAGCCAGACGGCACAGAAAGTTGCCCCTATCCTACGATCAATAGTGCTCTTGATGATGCAAAATCTGAGGATCGTATTCTAATTAAACAAGGTCGATATTCTGAATACGTAAATATTTATCAAAAAAATAATTTGACAATTGAAGGTTATCCAGGTCATGATGTAATGATTGATGGCACTATTCCATTGAATACAGATTGGGTACCGTACACTCACAATGGACACAGTATCTATAAAACCGTTATCGATTTTGATTTATTATCAAATCGCTATGGAATTAGGACAGATTCGGTTTATAGTGTATTTGTAGACGATCGTTACATGATGATGTCCATGCCACTAAATTTTAAAAATCCTACTGAATCTATCAATGGCGATCCAAAAGGTATTGATGACAACTCTCCAGCCTCCATCTATAAATATGGAATAAGCAAGTATAAGAATGTCATACATTCACCTGTATCCAAAACTTTTGGAACTGAAGTAGGTTACGATTTAGGTTATCGTGGCGGTGAACTTGCATTTTTAGATACCCTTGAAGAATGGTCATTCGATCCAGGTACGGGTACCCTTTATTTATATCCAAGCGATGGTTTTATTCCTGATAAGAATAACGTAAGAATAAGAACAAAAGATGGATTGTTTTATATAAGGGACTCTGATGGCATGGAGGTTAGAAATCTCCATTTTTATTCTGGACCACTCCACGCCTACGATTGTGATTATTTGACGGTTGAAGATTCCAAGTTTTCTTTCAGTACAGATATGTACGCATCTCAAATAAGGAATGGTTCTACTTTTGGAAGAATTAGTTGGTGGAAAAACCTAGTGTTTGAAAATAGTAATAATGCCCCACCACTAGTTCATTCTAGGCATATGTATACCAAAATGGAAAATATCCTTTTCACAAATCATTCATGGTTTTCAGGTAGCCATGATTACGTTACTGATACCAGAAACTATAGACTAGGTTCAGATGGAAAAATAAATGAATATGGTTCAGATATTTGGCGCTATATCACCGTAATGAATAGTAACAGTGCAGGTATTTTCCCGGGCTTTAGATCTTTAGCAGAATACATACGCATTGAAAACATATTTGATTCTGGTGATGGTAGCGGGATACAAAGGAATGGTGCTGCAACCGATTCATCTACGACCAGGTATTCTTGGATAATCAACGCTCCACGCTGGAATGGATTGCGCTGGGACAGTAATAAAAGCGGGCACCATGCAGATATGCATCATGTTGTCAGTATTGGAAATAGTCGTGGGTTTCGCCTAAAGGGAGATTGGCACGATACCTACCACTTGTTGGCAAATGATAATTTAAGGACCGATATAAGTCTGCCTGATTACAAATATATGGGAATTGATAAAAAAACCTCAGGAGCAGTAGGCAATGCAAATTCCAAAATAAAAAATTCTGCGGTTCAACAAGATTTTGAATGTATGGCTTCGGATTGTATGCCAGAAAGAGGAGCAGAAAAAAGCCCTATTCAATTAGACTCCTCAGGGATTTTTTATTTGAGAAATATTACAAGATTTAATGGTAGAGACAAGCCCTATTACAATCTTGATGTTGAGCTAGAGAACCCTTGGACTCAAATTAAAGCATTTTCTGATCAAAACTTGTTGGATACCTATAATGTTGGTCCAGTAGAAAACAAGATACAAAATTATGACTTTAGGCCTAAAAAAGGTTCAGCCTTTATTAATGGCGGAGTTGTCATCCCTGGTATCAACGATGGTCAGGATAAAGCATTTAATCATGATCCATTATACCCAGGCCAAAATCGAAAATATGTGGGTCAAGCACCAGATATTGGTCCCTATGAGTACGGTGACTCCGTGTACTGGATCCCGGGTTATCGCTATCCCCATCCCAGTGTACCCATCCCCAGTGATGGCGCAACGGATATTTCATTAGAGTATGGTCTCGCTTGGAACTACCCATACAAAAAAGATTATTCGAATCTAAGCGCTACTGTCATGGTAACGGGTCCAGGGGTTAATCGTACAGCAATATTTCAATATCCCAATAATGTTTTGTTTGAAACCTTTGAACCCGGTGGAACCTATCATTGGAGCGTTATAGTTGATGGCGTTTCGGGCCCTACATGGAACTTTACTGTGAAAGATCGCTCGTACCCATTAAACGATGTTTCTATAGATACGACAGTAATTGGCATTAAAACAAAAGACCCTGACAGTTTAATGGTAGTCTCCAATAATCGATTATCTTTCATGCGTTTTGATGTACCAGCTTCAATCAATAGTAGTTATGAAATTGGACTGAACCTCATGCCTCACAAAAAATATATTTTGAATGGAGGAATTGTAATATATAAATATGGTTTGGAAGGCTGGAATCAATCTTTTAATTCAAACAATATTGGGTTGGTAGATAAAAGCCTATTAACACCAATTGATACACTTTCTACAATTAAAGAAGGTGAAATAATAAAATTAGATATGACTACTTTCATTGAAAATAATGGTGAGTACTCTATTGCACTTGGAACTATGAGTCCTGGAGACAGCGTATCATTCTACAGTAGTGAGAAATTATTGATAGATAAAGCAGGTTACAGATGGGAATTGCCTTATATACCAGATAAGAAGGCCTGGCCCAGTCTTTCATTTTCAAAAGATAGCCTGTCTATTGCGTATGATATACCGCTGGAAAAGGAATGGAACCTGATCTCTGTACCCTTTACAGGAGTTAAAACCCATCCCAAACAAATATTCAGTACCTTAATTAGAAAAGGGCTGCTCGAATATGTTTCCAGCCCGAGCGGATATTTTAAGCCTGGGGATCCTTACTCTACATTGACAA